>Ga0131853_10006299_pt1 | contig 21434 bp, 16 predicted proteins | sample TergutLab28metaG_FD_92764 | JGI IMG/M metagenome (GOLD analysis project Ga0131853, IMG submission 92764) | Labiotermes labralis P1 segment gut microbial communities from Petit-Saut dam, French Guiana - Lab288 P1 (version 2) (version 2) | ecosystem: Host-associated > Arthropoda: Insects >... | reverse complement strand
GCTGGCAAAGTCATGGCAACTGTTTTCTGGGATGAGAAAGGAATTCTGCTTTTAGAATTCATGCCACAGAAGACTACCATAACTGGACAGACCTATGCTAACACAATTACCGCTTTGCGAGAGACCATCAAAGAGAAAAGGCGAGGAAAGCTCTCAGCAGACGTGCTGCTCCTTCATGACAACACGCCAGTGCACGTCTACAAAATCTCAAGCTGCCATTCAGCAATGTGGGTTCCAACAGCTAAGTCACCCACCCTACAGTCCAGACCTAGCTCCCTCGGATTATTTTCTGTTCCGAGTTACGAAAAAATTTCTTCGGGGTAAACCATTTTCAAGCGATGAAGAAGTCAAGGACGCAGTCACGACCTGGTTTGAAGAACAGTCAAAAGATTTTTTTCCAGGAGGATAAAGTCATTGCAACAAAAGTGGGCGAAGTGTATTGAGTTATTATGGGACTACATTAAAAAATAAAAAAAGTATTTTTTTGTGATAAGTTGTTTCTTTCTTACTCAGGTAGATAAATTATTGAACACCCCTTGTATGTGCATTCATAGTTCAAAATGCAAAGGGAGCAGTTGTCTTGAGAAATTTATCCATAATTTGGAGGAGTATGTGGACACGCGTCTTAAAAGAATGGAATGTGAGGATGTGAACTGATCCATGTGGCTGAGGATAGTATCCATTCATAGACTGTTGTGAAGCTTCAACTTCTGTCAAATGTGGGGAGTTTTTGGAAAGCTGCATCACGGTTTGTTTTGAGGGCTCTTGTTTATTGGACATAGTAATTTTAGTTAATAATTAACACTCTTTTGTTTCTTTTGGAATTACACATATTGCAGTCCCTTGATATTATATTTCATTGTAACTGGTAACTGTGCTGTTGAGCATAATTGCTGTAGCTGTACCTCCCACTTCACCAGCCATGCATTAAATTATTGCAGCAGTGTATGTATGTGGTTCATCTGGCTAAGTGTTGCATTTTTTCAGTACTGAGACTGGTACTCCCTTGTTAAGACAAGATCACAAACCTTACAATACCAGGAGGTTAAAACTCCTTTATTTTCAGAAAATAAGCTGTTAGGGTGATTAACAACCCTACAGTATCAGAAAATTAAAATCCAATGTTTTCAGGTGGTAAATTTTAGTGGCCTTTTGAAGCAAGTGCCTGTTTTCAAAAGAAGTTACAATTGGAAGCACAGGTACCAGAGTTGTGAGAATACATTTTTGTGGGACTGAACAATTATGCATGTTTGACAGGAGAGGGAGAAGTACGGCCAGATGGCTGCCAAATGGCAGAAGGAACAGCAGGAGTTGCAGGCTCTGGCACAGGAAGATAATTTGGCACGTTTGAGACTGCAGATGGAGCTGGACTCTAAGGACTCTGAGATTGAGCAACTGCAAGTCAAACTACTCTCACTTAACAGTGAAACAGCTTCCCTTAGTAGCGGTGGTGCTGAAAATGATGATGAGCTCATGGGACAAGGTGATAGGTGTTGAATTCTACTGAGAAATAAGAGTTTATGGGGCCAGATTTTGTATTCTAGGAGTAGGCTGAAGATGTCCATCTTAAAATGGGACCCATAAAAAGTAGGGACATTTAGTTATTGTATTTATTTCAAACATGTAACAAAGTCCAAAGATTAGAAATTTAAAAAGTTAAACTATTGAGCAAGTTTGTGTAGTGATATTAGCAATCCAGTTTGGACTTGTGTTTGGGATATGTCCATTCTGCAAGTCAGTTTTTGCTACTACGTATCATGACAATTTTTGGTTTCACCTACTGTCTTCAGGTGGATTACATGCTGGTCTCATAAGATTAGGCATTAGTACATTTTTCCAAATTCTTAATTACTCACTTCGCAAGAGCATCTTTCCCCTCTTATTCAGTGCCTTGTAACTTGTGTAGTTGGAATGGTATTATTAAGTCTAGAATATGTCAGTAAAACAAAGTCCTTTACCCAGTTGTTACCACCTTCATGAATCACAGTGTCAGATAAGTACTATGGAAAAGCATCTGGAGACAGACATGTATGTGATGGAGAGGTGTGCTACAAATTGTTCTTGTACTAGTGACAATGGAATTAAACTTCACCTGAAACTACACTGTGGTGAGAAACAGGGCTTGGAAAATGTGAAACATGGATTATATATTATGAGACATATGGTGGCTGTAAATAAAAAGATGAGATCTGTTGACCCTCATGGTAGAAACACACATGATTTTGTCACTATAAGGAGGTGATATTCGCTTTAAGATTTGAAGTTCTGATAGTGGTGTTGCTGAGGATTCAGGTCTTCTGGGTTGTGATTATAAGTTGTTGCATGAGTGGTAAGCAGTCCATGTCCTCGGGGACTTTTAACCCTTGAAGGTAAAGGCACTATGTTCCTTCAGAATGTTTGGAGCCACTTACCCAACACTACAATGTAAGATCCCAGAATACCTGAACTCTCATGATTGTTTGTGTATTTGTTTTGCAGAGTCAAGGCTTGAGGGCTGGCTGTCTGTGCCTAATAAGCAGAATATTAGGCGGCATGGCTGGAAGAAGCAGTATGTAGTTGTGTCGTCAAAGAAGATCATCTTTTATAACTCAGAGAGTGACAAGCAGAACACAGATCCTGTTCTCATCCTAGACCTCAAGTGAGTCTTTTTGATATGTCATTACACTGTGTCCTTGCCTCTCATATTATATCTAATTGTCTGTTGTGCTGCTGTTTGTTGCAGCAAAGTGTTCCACGTGCGATCTGTTACACAAGGTGATGTGATCAGAGCAGATGCCAAAGATATTCCAAGGATATTTCAGGTGAGCGGCATTGGGAAGGCAATAAGATGCTATAAAAACATAAAGTAAAATATTAAAGTGAAAAGAGAATGGATGTCTTGTTAAAGAAAACACCATTTTGCAGGTGTCTAACCTCATGAAATCAATATACGTTCAAGTTCCTGTGATGGTTCCTTATATAGAGAATCATGTTAACAACAGAATTTATTTCCACATTTTTATGCGAATAAACATTTTAGGTTATAAACGAAGAGTTTAATAGTATTCATCCTAGAGGATGGACAAATGAATGTTTCACGTCCTTGCAGAGCCTGTTGTCAGTTCATCAGGAGGAAGGACAGTGGCACACTGTCAATAAGGACTGTTCTTTTTTCTGACTTGGGGATAATGTACTCTGATATTCACCAGTTTAGATATAAAGGAGCATAAGTGATACTTGTTGACAGATGGGAAAGCACATGCATGTTAAACTTCACATGTTATTTATGCCGTTCATTTTATTACAGTGGTTTTCTAAAGATTCCAACAATTTGCACCATACCCTTCATAATTCTAAAGTTCTTGCACATTCAGTCCATATTGACATGTTTCGGTGGTGGCCACCACCATCATCAAGGAGTTCCAGCTTTTCTTGGATTGAGAACAGCTTACATTTTATACTGGTTTTTTTAATGTTGTAACCATGCTAATCATATGTTAATTAATGGCTGTGTAGGATGAAAAGTGTATGCACATAACCAGTTCCAAGGGAACATGAAAAGTATATAAATTTTGCACAGAGAATTTTTCAAATTGTTGAAGTTAAAGTAAAAGATTTACTGTCACAATGCCCTCCATTAAACTCATACTAATTCACACTAAAAATTATGTGCAGTTGTTAACATTTGAGTCACAGTTTTGCGAAATGCACATGTAGAAATAGATGGCAACACATTCAGAATGTGACATCATTTTCTGCCACACTTTCCACTGAGTTTCTTAACTACATCTGATCCATGGTGGAAATGGTCTAGGAGATAAGTCTTTACAAACTGAATGTTATTTTGTTACTGTTTATTGCTAGCAAATTGTATAAATGGGGAATAAAGATTTTGATATAGAAGCGTATTACATGGGTGAAAAACTTGTTATATCATGAAATTCTCATGCCTCTTAATTAGAAAATCCTTCTAAGCAGGAAATGTATCAAAAGGGCCATGCATATGGTAATAATATTGAAAAATTTGGTACTGAATTATTCAGACTTCTTAGGTGGTAAAACTTTTTAACCAGGTTTCACTGCAGTACCTTGTTATTGAGGTCTTCATGTTTTCTGTTACACCACCAATAGGAACTACACATCAGCTGTCAAACACCCAACCCCTTAGTAGTCAGCCTTCTCCAGGATAATGTGGCCAGAGTTTGCTGCTAACCCCTAATATTTGTTTTGTTCTGTGGTAAAGAATTTGTAAAACTTTGCATTCATTCCACCTTCATGATCATGGTTGCAGTGAAGTTTGTACCATAAATCAGCAACCTGGTATGCTAGGGTGGCATGCAAAAAGAAAACGAATTCTGGCATGTAGCAAGATCAGGTTCCTTTTTCTGAAACATTGCACTGAGCAAGATCAGGTTTGTTTTTCTAAAACATTGCAGTGTGATTTAGTAAGTTGCAATATTTTGCAGCTCCTGTATGCAGGAGAGGGGGAGGCAAGGAGACCAGATGATGGGAGCCTGTCCCAGTTGGAATTATCAACTCTACGTGATGACAAACCTGTTACTATTGGGCTGAAAGGTCATGAGTTTGTACAGATATCATACCACATGCCAACAAACTGTGAGGTTTGTCCCAAACCACTGTGGCATATGTTTAGGCCACCCCCTGCTTTGGAATGCAGACGTAAGTTTAATGCTGTAGTGGCAGTACTGATGCTTGTAATTTGTAGGAGTACAGTGATGTTGTGTACTTAGAATTTGTACCTGAAGCCTGCATACTGTGTCTCAAGATATTCCATCTGTTACTATGTTACTGTGCTTTGTGTGTGAAAAACATGCATGCTAGAAAGAAAAACTGGTAGGTAAGTGTTGAAGAAAATGTGCATTTTCTTTTTGTTAGTACTGTTACAATGAAAAGAATTGAGAGGTTGAGACAGGCCAAACGTGTAACATACATGAAAGAAAAAGTGGTATTAAAAAAATTTCTTTCGTGAAATATTACACAACAATACCAGTTACAGCAACAGGATGTCGTTGATTGATAATTTTATAATGAACTAAAAGAACTGTACAGTGTCGGTGTGAAGTGTGAATAAGTTGTCTCATTATAGAATCTGGTGGTCTTGTCAGGTGTATTTTTTTTTTCCTGTAAGATATGAATAATTATTACATGCCTATGGAACATTCTATAACATATAGTGCAGGACCAAGACTCACATTTTCAAAGTAAAGCAGTGCAACCCTGGAGAAAATTCAAATTTACAGCTCATGATTCTGAGTAGCTCAGAGATAGAGAAAGTGTGTTTTTAGTGCAGCTTGCTTTTCTCTTTGTTTTGGATAAAGTGCTAGTGTTGTGTATTTGTTTCTGTATATATCTGTCATCGTGTATATGTGGTGTTGCAAGATGTGTCTGTGGGAGTGTTCATTTGTTGAAGAATAAAACACTCATAATGGTGATAATACATGCTTGAATAGAAGGTAACATCCAGTATGCCTGTCACCATCTTGCAATATGGGAGATATCTTAAGCCATCATGGTGTATGGGTGGAAAGTAGCTTTCTTTTACTTTTAGAATGAAAAATGTGGCTTCACTCATAAAATTTTGCAAATATTAATAACTCTAAACTTTTAACTCTTTTACTTTTTAAGCTCTGTCCATTTTCAATATGAAGTAAATGAAATGTTAGATTAATTTGAGGATGACAAATTAACTGTAATCTTCAAAATTCTGAGGATTAGTAATGTTGAGTTTGTTCCAACAGGTACAACATATATAGGCTTTTGTTGGTCAGTTTTGACACAGCAGATTATGTAACCAGCAGAATGGCTTTCCTTTAAAAAAAAACTCTTCATCCAATTTAATTTGTTAAGGATGATTATTCAAAATTTTTTAGTATATGAACAATCCTGATAAAGACATACATTATTTTGAAATACTTGCAACATAGGAAGGACCACTGCAATGTCAAGTACTTTATTATTTGTAGGGTGCAGAATTAAGGTACATCGAGATCACTTGGATCGTAAAGAGGACTCAATTGCACCATGCAAACTACACTATGATCCAAATTCTGCCAAAGAACTTCTCTTACTAGCAGCAACCACAGATGACCAGAAGCTGTGGACCCAGAGGCTAGGCAAGAAAATACAGAAATGTGGCTACAAGGCCAACAGTGGAATGGATGGTGCCAAAGTGTCTCCAAGGTGACTGCATGATCCCATCAAGCTTACTTAATAGCATGGGAAGCTGCATCAGCGGTCAGGCAGTTTACTGTATTCACATTTTGCATCTTTGCAATTGGATGTTTTTAATGCAGGCATGCATGTGCTGTGTCTAATGAATTGCTTATATCAAGAATAGGAAGAAATTACTGTGCGGTGTATTGAACTGCATCATGTCCCTCTGCGGTCACATTTAAGTTCATACTGAATACAGAGTAAGCAGTTTTGGACACCCAACAATTATGCTTCTTTGGGTTAGGGTTAGGTAGAAGCTAACAACTTCTTACCCTATCAAGCGGCATTCCATCAGAATATTACATAGAACCTCAGACAGGGGTAGATTCTTCTCCAGCATTCTTCTCTCTATAATTTGTTTCCACATGTAGATATGATTATTATGGATCATCATCATAGTTTTAATGTAAAGGTAAAGTGCTGATGAGATGTTTGGATCTGTCAGGACACTTCCAGAATAGATTTTTCTATGATAAATTACAGCAGCTATTTGTAGATTTAAAAGAAGGCTTATGATTCCATTAGAAGAGAAATATTGTGGACAGCTTTCTCGTTTAATTTAGTATTTACATGCATATAATTAGGCTAATTATAATGTGTTCTACACGATCACCCTTTGTAACTTTGTTGTCCCGACGCGCTTAGTATGGTAGGTGATCCTCTTTCGGGAAACAGGTGTGGTTCACCGAATCACATATAGTTTTAATTATTGTCTTTTCAACTACGTTTTATTTATTCATTTTATTCTTGATATAAAATAATGGAGTACTATATTCAGTAAAACAACTAGATCATTTCTAGGAAACTGACACAGTCACTCTCCTGTACTCCTACCTACTACACACTCGTACGCTACTGAATTCGCACTGGACTGCTAGTGTCCGTTATCAGCTCCTAACGTTTTCTCATTTAAATCTCTCCCCTACTTCCTATTGCCAACGGTCCCGAATATATGCTGACAGATTAACTTACGATGCATGCTATGAACCGTCTGTGACTGACGACAGCAGTCCTAAAAAACAATTATACTAAAAATGGTCGGCTACATCTTCTCCCCCTGAATGGTATGAGGAAAGGTTTTGAGGCAAAACTATTCTGAAATACCATTTCACCAACAGTAGCTGAATTACTCCATAAAATACAGAAAAGATTATCATATCAACAATACATACACATAGTAAACATTAAGCACAATGAAATCAATGAAATAAGCAACATATATCTGAAGTTTGGGATTTCTCTGGTTACAGAATTTCCTGCACTACAATATGTATGTGTTCATGTAAATGGACATTCATGTCTTCTGGCAATATTTCTTAATCATGTCACATATAAGTGACTTTTTCTATTTTTTACTACAAACTTGTAAACAAATCAAGACATTCTTTCTGACTTTTTAAGGCACATTAACTACTATTGTTCACTTGCAAATCATTCATTATCCATACTCTTATACACAGTATGGCATTATTATTGCCTTGACACCCAGTACTACACTGCATCAGTTTATATCTTGTCCGATATTCTCATATATATTCATATCTTTCGTAATCAAATTATATGTATATAGAATGTATATTTCTGCACAAAATGTTACTTCCTCAATGTTTTCCACAAATCATTTCTACAATTACATTTATATCTTCTCAGCATTAATATGAAACAAATTATACTAATCAAATAATACCATCAGTATAGCAACAGTAATAAAAAAACACAAACTGAATTGTTGTCACTTAGTTCTGTTAGGCATAACTTGTAACTCTGTCACTCATTAAATATCTCTGTTTACTCTAGCCTTCAACAAAATACGCTACTTCCTACTTTTAATCTACACTTAATCATATTATTACTAATACAGTGCACAAAACAACTTATGAGCTAGAAAAAGTAATTACAAATTTAAAGCAACTACAATTCTCAACACTACTCTAAGTACACATTTTCAACACACACATTCATTCACTGTGGATATGACTACAATCACTTGATTAAACATGTCGTACTAAAATCACTTTTTTTAATAAGCTACAAACAATTACGGTGGGGAAGGTGGTCCTTAAACACTGTTTTGTGGTATCCCAGTAAACAGTATCATTCGTCGTGTCCTTTCCTTTTAACCTTTCTCCTAACTTTTGATCTCTTTGTAGCTAAACGTTTCCCAACAAATTTATTATAACAATAGACTAAATACAATTTGAAATATTTCTTTCACTTCTACTGCTAACACAAATCCCTCAGATATTTTTTCAAAGCTGCCTTATGAAAGGTCCCTCTAATCTTTCCTTCTTTATCTGATATCTCGTAACATGATTATGGAATAATTTTCATAATTATTATGGGAATGCCACAAAAGCGAATCCCTTTGAAATCATACCACTACAGACCACAAGTAAGGAGAAAAATTGGAAGACCGAAGAAGCGTTGGCGTGAGCAGCTGTAACTCTGGAGACAGAATGGGTCTAAGAGTCCAGTCCTTGCTGATTATGATGATGATGATGATGATGGTAACTCCCTACCCTCCTTTTTCAACCACGACCAGCAGCAGATATCCTGTTCCGTCCACGGTTCTAAAATTGTGAATTACCATAATGCAGTTGCGGAAGGTATTCCCTTCATTTGGCAGAAAACCGAAAGAAACCTGACTTAATTTGATGAGTGTAGCTCTTCACTGCCTTTGATTTTATTATTAGTAAAACATACACATTTTGGTTTTCATAACCACCATCATCTGTAGCCAGTTAGATTTTAAATACGCACTTCAAGAAATATGCCAATAGTGGGACTCAAACCAACATAGTTTGTTTCCGAAGGCTACTGCTAACACGCGTTCAGCTGCCAGGGCTACATGAAGAAATGTGCCAATAGTGGGACTCGAACAAACATAATTTGTTTCCGAAGGCTACTGCCAGCACGCGTTCAACTGCCTTGGCTACATAAAGAAATATGCTGATAGTGGGACTCGAACCAACGTAGTTTGTTTCCGAAGGCTACTGCTAGCACGCGTTTAACTGTCTGGGCTAAGCCTGCTGACTATGAGAACGGAACGATCCAGTCGACTCATCCGTCCCTACCCTAGCAGCACAGCTAGCTAACCTCATGCCTGGGAATGCTAATGAAGTTTAATTAATGTTTTAATTTCAAATTAAGCTAATGTATTGTCTTGTGTTAATATATATGTGGTGTGATTGATTGTAATGAATGGAAGACGGAGAAACACCACGAATGCACAAATATGGGGTAAGAAAAATGACTCGAATTATGATGGCAACTGTACCACACGTCACTGCCTGAACGGTACATACGAAATATCACGCCGATGGATTTTTGTTCGACTTAGTGTACATTTTTGTAAAAACGACAAAGCCTTATTGTCAGTTCTAAGCAGGATTTTATGACCAAACACATATATTCAGAATTTGTTAAGTGCATAAACAATAGCTAAACGCTCGTGTTCACAAGTTGAGTACTTTTGTTCAGTAGCAGTCAAAACTCTAGATGCAGTGGAAACATTATACGTTTCTCCATTTTTGTCAGTCTGCATGAGAATAGCACCAATTGTGAATTTGGATGCATCGGTGTAAATGCTGTGTGGTAGCTCATTATTGGGGTGTATCAGGTGGATGCTGTTAGCAAACTGTGCACATAATTCTTCAAATACCTTCTGTAAGTGAGCTGTCCATCTCCATTTGACCCTTTTTTTCAACATAGGGCTCAGTGGAGCTACAAAATATGCATAATTTATTACGAATTTATGATAAAATCTGCAAGTGCCTAAAAATTGTCGCAACTGTTTTTGATTTCTCGGGGCTGGATAGCTTAATAATATTGCTGCGATCATCTGTGAATCTGTTGTTATAGCTTCTGGTCCTGTTACATGCCCAAGAAAATTCATCTGAGGTTGGCAGAATTTACATTTCAAGGCATTTATTGTAAACCCAGCAGTAATCAGCATATTGGAAATTAAGATGATGTGTCTTAAATGTTCTTCGAATGTCTTAGAAAATATCACTATGTCATCCACATAGCATGCACAGAATGAACTCACGTCACTTCCAAGGACTTTCCTCAAACCTTGCACAAAAGCTGTCAGTTAATTTTTTGTTCCGAAAGGTACCCGCTGAAATTGGTAGACTTTAGTATCAAATAAGAAAACGGTATATTACCTGGGACTTGCTTCCAATGGGATCTATAAAAACGCTGAAATCAAATCAAAACTCGTCATATATTTAAATCCGTGAAACTGTTGGAGCGTCTCATCTATCGGCGGTGCTCTTGCTCAATCAGGTAACATAACATTGTTCACACTTCTTGAATCAGTACAAATACGCAGTTCTTTGTTCTCCCGGTACGCTATCATCAAAGGGTTTATGAATGATGAGTTAGACAACTCCAATATCCCATCCTTCATCATTTTTTCAATCTGCTTTTTAACACCTGCTCTGGCTGAGTGTTACTGGTCTGGCATGGCCTATTATAGGGGTTGTATCGGTGATGTTAAATTTGTATTTGTACACTTTACATTTTCCTGGTCTGTTGGTCAAGAATTCAGTGTATCTTAGTAGTACCTCAATCAATTTTTCCTTAAGTTGCTTTTCTAAATTGTTATTCCCGTAGTGTTCACCAAATATAGGTGGTTGAGAGTGGACCGAAACTGACCGCTCCGTTAGTACTACGGAAGGGGGAAAAGGATTCCTAGTGTCACAGATGGTCCATTCGGGTCAAGAATGTGGTAGCGTGCCACCAGAATCAGGGGACCTGATTTGAATAGGTTTAGGATCTAGAACCATATGACCCAAGGCAAACAACAACAGTTAAGGCTAAAAGCTAATTTTTATTTTACTACGGCTATATACCAATTTAGACATATGAAGGTCAAAGTGTCTTCCTTAGCAAAATTATGCTTGCATGTCAGAGTTCTAGGATTTGGCACAACTAGGCTGTCTTGCCTTTATATAACCAATTTGTCTCGTAAGTTTCCAAAGTAAGATTTCGAATTTACTTTAAAATTTAGTTCAACCAAAGCGACTCACCTTCAATAATCAAGAGGTACGCTATGTTGATCAGCATGTCAGCCTTCGTTCCTTTGGAAATTCATCACAACTGGCAGTCTTCTTCAAAACAGCGATACAGTGTCAGTATTGTGTGACAAACTTTGTTTATCGAAAGTTACACCGAAAGTAAGTTAACTAGTCAAATATTCATGAGAATATATAAAGGACATTTGCTCGTGTCATGCATTTTTGTGTGTGTTAACACAACCTTACATCACCTTAGCTTAGTTTCAACATCCTATGCTGTAACAGTCTTTGAAGCTCTATGGAAGTGGAGTGCTGATGTCAGCCCTTTCTTCACTCGTTGACACAACTTTCTATAACTTAGTCAGTTTATGAAGTGTTTACAGTGTGGTAATCGCTAAGCTCAGCTTTTGACAAATTGTGTCGTTTCCTCGTTTTACACGATGTCCCATTTTCAAAGTTACCAAATCATAAAATTACAAAAGTTTCTGAGTTATCGAAATTACAAATGTGCCTTACATTACTCATGATTAATTTCTCTAAGTCCAATTTTGATACTTGTTGCAGGACCCTTAAATCATCTTATCCTATGTCGCATAAATCTATTCACAGTTTGGACTCTCCCCCACTTCCTTGATGAATGTAATCTACCAGGTCCTCCTTCCTCTTTTTACCCTTGAAGTCATCTGCTTTATCGCAGGCATTAAATTCTATCACATCCATATTTTCTGTTAATACTTTCTCATGGATGGGGTATTTTTCTTCCCACCCTTTTTCACACTTATATCCAAGGGGTTTATTTCTTCTTCAATCACCTCATCGTCTAACAACCAATTCCTATTAACAAATGCGACATACTTACTCATAGTCCAGACTGAGTCATTATTTATGGTCTGCACGTTGTCAACATCAACTGTCCCTGGGAGACCGTGACTTATATTCTCCTTTGGCTCCAGCCCTGCCTCCGCCTTATTCGTAAACTTGCATTCTTTCAAGTTTCCTTCCACCTCATACATAAGGCAGTTAAAATTTACTACCAATCCGTACTCCTGTAGGAAGTCAGCGCCAATTAACAACGATTCTATCAGTTGACCAGAAACAAGAAAAACATGTTTGAAACGATCATCACCAATAAAAAATGGGATGTACACTTGTTTCTTTATTCTCCGGCTCCTACTGCCAAACGCGGTTACTAGTGCCGTGCTTTGCAATTTTAACTCCAACATCTCTAGTCCTTGCGACAGTAAATGTGCATATAGATCTTCTGTTATCAGGCTAATTTCAGATACCCTATCAATAACCCCTTTCACATTTCCATTCCCAATTTTAATATCAATACGTGGACAATTTTTCATGTTTCCATCATTAATGTAGTACGTCGTCACTTCAGCTTTATTATCCAATAAATTTTTCTCTGCAGCCTCTAACATTTCCTTTCCAGTATTAGTATCAGTAGTGTCTGAACTGAACTTGCCAGACCTCCTTGTCTCTCGGATGTGAACAGTGTATGGTCCCCTACTCTGTTCCTCTGAAGTTTCCCGTCCTGTTATCTGTCTCATTTTCCTGTAAATTCCTAGTCTGATTGTATGGTGTAGCTTCTGCATTTAGAGTAGATGCATTTGTCATATTACAACGGGGGGGAATAATTCCTTCCGTTACTTCCTGACCTCCTGTATGTCGTAACCTTCCTGCTCAGGGTACCTAGAATTTCTCGTGTGTCTTTGTTCTCATTTTCCATATGTTTGTCTTACCGCGTGCGTCCTACCATCCCCGTGGTCTTCTCTACTGTAACTGCTACGTGCATGTGGCCTATTCTGATTAGACCATGGCTGTGGATTATGGTGTTGACCTTCAGTAGCTTCCAGTTTATTTAGTAGACTCAAGGCATCCTGTATTGTCTTTATATTTGATCTAATGAACAATTTCTGTACCCATGGAAGATATGAACTAGTTACAGCCTCTTCTGACATTGAGGGTTGTAATGATGTACCTAACACTGCATATTTCAAGAGATGTGAAGCCATACTGCCGTCTGTAGACTTATCATACCTACATCGATAAATCTGTGCCTTTGTTTGTGACTGTGATTCTTTACTACAGAATTGATCCAAAAATTTTATTTTAAACTCCTCATAACTGTTAATATGTTCCTTAGTTGCCACAAACCATTTTTGGCAAACTCCTCTGTAAGAGATTTGGATACCAAATTCAACTTCAAACGTTCATCAACTTATTTTAGCTAGAGGTATTCATCAAGGTCTTTTAAGAAGTGCACTGTGCTTTGTTCTCGACTACTGAAAGCTGGAAGAGATAATTCTGGCAAAATCTGCCCTCCAGTAGTTGGCACTGACACATTTGTAGGTGTCATTGAACAAACATTACCATTCAAGGCATTTCCGTCTATTTCATGCGAACATCCAATCTCTGTACTTTCAGTCATACATGATGAATTAGATGCGCAAGGTTCACTGACTGCATTGTTGCTGGGTTGACCTGGCTGCACCTGACTAACATCAGATAAAGTAGAATTATTAGGTTGTACGCTTGTATTATTTGCTACCCTAGATATGTGCTCCCTCGACTCTGCTACCTCTCTGTCTATTTCAGCAAACTTCTGTGCATTAACTTGCTCTGACTGACAGAAACTGTCTTGCACTTCCTGATTATTTTTGTTTACATCTTCCATAAACGTATTTGTTTCCTGCTTTGCCACATTTAGCTTAATGTTCATTTCCTTACGCAAGTTGTCATGTTGCTCTTTGGTCCTGTTAATGTGTCTTGATACTCTCTCATCAACACTAGTTGATAGTTTATTGAGATCGTCCCTAATTGATTGTATTTCGTTTTTGTTTCTTCTCTCAACTGACAGCCTATGTTACTTTAGTTATTTTGTGCTGTAACTGTTCAGTTAGTCTATCTGCTAATTTCTGATTTTCTGCCATTAGTTTAGCACCTACTTCTTCATTTGCTTTTGCGTTTTGACTTTGAATAGTATTCAAAGTACTTAAAACATTGGCTAACATGTCCTGTATTTGGGCTGACCCATGACTATTGTTATCATTGTTAGCTACTATGAATATACTTGGAGTATCTTCACCTATTACAGTAGCAGAATCCTGCACGTCACTATTAATCACTTCTAATGTTTTGTTTCGCGAATGATGGGCATCCATTTTTGTCTAACTTATTTTCTACTGACCGCTTTTGTTGATGTCTGTTCATTGGCATGTGATATCCACTATTCCACTTCACTGTATTTAATTACACAACATTTATGTAACCTATGTGACACTACACTGCACAGCTGTCAGTGATTTGGTAGCTGTAGTCTGCTGGTGTCGCTGATCATAAGCTGGCCTCAGTCGTGGTTGTTCATGTTGAGTGATCCGATTTATCACCATCTCGTGCCCAAATGTTGGTTGCCACTTCTCTGCACAATCACTCTTCATAACTTTGTTGTCCTGACGCGCTCAGTATGGTAGGTGATCTCCTTTCGGGAAACAGGTGTGGTTCACCGAATCACATATATTTTAAATTATTGTCTTTTCACTTACGCTTTATTTATTCATTATATTCTTGATATAAAATAATGGAGTACTACTACACATTTCCTGTTTAGTATGGCCTGAACAAGGAGGCTGAATTGTCATTGGTTGCCAGCCTTACCATAGAATGTGCCATTAGGAGAGTTCAGCACAGCTGGGAAGAAATGGAACTGAATGGGACACGTTGCTTTCTTGTCTGTGCTGATGATGATAATTTATGGGCAAAATCATAAATATAGAATAATACGAAACAAAGAAACCTTGTTAATTTGTAACCTATGTGTGTCCTATATTTTGAATGCAAATGTGGCAACACCCCTAGCATTCTATTTTTAAAATTGGGTACTTTGTCCCCACCACCAAAATAAAGAAACTAGAGCATCGGGGGTCAGGTATAACCAAAATTGGCACCACTCCTAAGATTTTCCCTGTGCAGTATGAACTGATAAACCAGGTGAAACACCAAATAGTGTGTTTTCTGTATGGTAGAAACAAATTACTCAGGAACAGCTCAGAGCAGCACTATTCCAAAAATACAAGGAAAACCAAGACATTGTGTTTCATGTTCAGGAGGAACCCACTGCTCATGAAAAATCCAACCTCTGGCAATTGCTAGAACATGGCACATAAAACTGGAATGTAATATTCCTGCAGGAGAGACAACCCTGGGAAAATATTTAATTTTTTACTCTTTCAAAAATTGGGTGTGATGTGCACCATTGATCACGCTGTCAAGAAGAATAAATTTTCAGAAGTATAAAAAACATAAATGTGGTTTTCTGTATGTACCTTTTGTCTTTATAAGGAGGTAAAGAGCAAGTTCTTCAATATGCTTCCAGTTCATAATTCACATATCATCCTACCATTGCACAGTGTGCAGTCTGAGATGCATTGTTAAATAACCCCAAAATTAATAATTTAATTGTCTATATAATTGTTTCACAAAGTCATTTTATAACAGTAAAAAGTAACACTGCATAATTTGGAAAGTGTTTTTTCTCCCCCTTTTATATGAACATTTGAGGTCTTTGTTCTGCTGGATATTACATCCCAGAAGAATGAACACCTCAAGTAGACCATGGTGGAAGCCCGAAATCTTGCTTCCAAAAGTTTGTTTTGGTGAATTCCAGGTGTTCAATCTTACTGTTGCCCATACAGAATCGGTCACATGTAGTATGGAGCAGCAGTACAATAAGGCATGAACTGTCAAGTTTTCCTTTGAGGACACATAATATACTTTACTGGAAGCAATGCATGTAACTAAACAGCCAGTCTGGCCTCTTGAAAGCATCACTCATAGGTCAAATGACAAATTCACTTTACCTCACCCATTCTCTAAGCAACCAAACTCTAAATCATTAAACCCTTATCATACTGCTTGAGACAAGTGATCTGTTCTGCTATTCCTTGGCTGTCGAGCCAATTGCCTAGTTACTGTGCCAACTGTCAACTGAAGGATCAGGATGTTTCCACCAAAAGCTCTGTCATTTGTTTTCAAGTTCACAGTGTTGTACATACACTTCATATCTCCTTCATAACATATGCCATGTGTTGCAGTGATATCCAACGTTTGTGATTTATCGGTAATTCTGGCTTGCATCATGCACTAACTTTACAAAACTCCAAGCAGGTATGAGTTACGCAAAACATAGATCCACAACTGATGTTGAGTTGGGCTGCAGTTTCTGCAAGTGTAATGTGCCTCTTCTTGTAGATCAATGTGTCAACATTTGTGTTAATGTCATGTTGCTGATGTGTGAGGGGATCATCAGTATTTGTTAGAGTTTTTTTATTTAAACATTTCAGCCCTCATATAAAGTATTTTCTGTGACATTGTAGAGCATTTGTTGTTGAATTTCATTCGCTTACACATGTTATGGCCACAAAAATCTCATAAGTCACTGTCCTTCTCTGATGCTATGTTTTTGTCTCCCTTTTTTTTCCTTTCTGCTTCACTTGATACCTTTTCATTTTCTCTGCCTTTGTTTCTTTTGTCATACCTAACTAAAAACAACTGGTAAAGTTATGTATCTCAGGCTCATTTTATTTTCTGTAAATAGGGAATTAGACCAGTAGCCCCTTTTCTTTGTCCATGTAATGTAACCATTGCACAAGTGCAAGATATAGCACGTTTATGTGGTCTTTGTTGCAGAGAATCACAGCGGTCGAGTTTGAAGCCGTATGTATCACAACAGCAGCGTTCTGCAACTCTTCCAGCAAACTCATCTGTCATGGGCAAGTGAAATGTGTATGTAGACTGTTTGGACATAAATATTGTTGTGTGGTGGTCAGGGGTCAGTTTTATGCTGAATCCAAGCACACACATGTAGGAGTGACTAAGGTGGCATAGATGGTTGAGAGTGTGTTAATTTGATGATACATTTGGGTCAGTGATTTAGGAATGGTGCCAGATACCAGTAATGAAATGCACAAAACAACTTGAGTTTGTCCATCAAATGAATGGTACTAGCCACACCACGTTTTGCAGGATCTTAAATTCTAATGCAGAACTATTTTTGTAGATTGTATATGATGGTACAAAAGCTATAATTTAAATTAATTAGTAACATCTTACCAGGATGCATGATAGGGTTTGGTTATGATGCTGTCATGACCGAAATGAAGCCAAAGTGTTTGTCATTGCTTCAGTAATAGTTATAACCCTGTTCGTTTCTTGCTCAGCTTTGATTACCCCTAGATGTCTGACATTCCTACTTTGTCACAGCTAAGCTCTTGTTTACTTTAAAACAAAAACAGAAGAATCAGTACTCTTGCTCACTTAAGGATGCCTCATCCAACCACTTTCGTGCCAATTAACATAGTGAAGTTGAATCTTGAAGAATTTTTAAGTAGGAAACTAGGAACTGGTGCCAAAAGGCGCTTACAAGTGTAATAATTCTTCACAAATGTGAGTGCAAGAGCTTTCTGAGTGCTGTTTTATTTAATGACCATGGTAACAGTCAGTCAACCATGTGCATTGTGCCTTTAACATAACCAGGGACATGAGTGAGAGATGGAATAACGTCCATGCATAATTCTTGTAAGATTTTACCATCACGTTTGAGATGATTTTTCTTCTACCAGTGAAGATTATGATGCTGTTGCATTCAAGTCATACCATTTTATTTACCAGTGTATAATATTCGTAATATAATAATATTGAAAGAATACTATTTTGTAGATATTGTGCTGATCATGTGTATGGAAGAGAATAATGTATACATGTCAATAAAAGCAAAAGACTAAAACAAGCCCTTATGATGTCCCACAACATGATCAGGAATTGTTTTTTTTTTACACTTCTTTTGAGATTGAGCTGGTGTGTCATGTGTTGGTAACTTGAAAAGAAATTGAAGTAACGGCTGAACTAATCAAGTAAAAAATGGCAATTTACCTTTTTTCTGAAGTCACATGAGAATAAGATTCGTTGTAAGTATACTCCTATGTTTAACACTCCAACCCATCCAAGTTCCATGAAGTAGGCACTTCATGCATGTGCTTGGGATCAAACCACTTACATCTTAGAAGGTTTGAACTTTCAATGCAAGCATATGAACTGTGTTGAAAAAAGGTATTGTTACTGTCTTAAGAAACAGAGTTGTCTGCTGTTTTCTTACGAGCATTCTTACTGTATGCTTAACGAAATCGTATTTAGAAACTTCAAGAAAGTGATTACTCATATGTGCTGTAGTAAAAAGATTAAAAATCAGTATAAATGGCACAGTTTAAGTCAGGGGTCGTCAAACTAGCCCTCAGCAACCCCCAGGGGGTCTCTGAGGCATTCCAGGTGGTCTATGACAGATAGGGGGTTGGTGGGGGAATGAGAGTTCATTGAACCTCAGGGATAATGTAAACTAGTGTAAACAGTTTTTCCAGTGAGTGAGGTCATTGTTTACTGAGGGCTAGTTTGATGACCCATGCTTTACATTGTAAAGCATGGGTCGCCAAAGTTGTAAAGTTTACAACTTCCTGCTCTCTAAGCAAGACTGTGCTGTGAGAGCAGTGAGACCTGCAAGGCTTCAGAATGCAGGTTAGTCTGTAATTGAACTGTCAAAGAGAAGACTTCTTGCTCCAATAACTTGTTTTATTTCACCAGCAAGTCCAGTTTCTTCAGCTTCTATTGATGAGCAAGGTCAATGGGAGGAAAACCAACCAGTATAAATTTCCGATTGCATTATTTCTTTCACAAATGTCAGCAAATTTTGACATACAGATATACTATATACCAAGTTATTCAAAAAGTCCTGTCGTTTTTCAAAATACATCTTGTTTTTTTGGCTATAGCATCTTATTTTATTGATTCTAATTCAAAGCAATCTCTTCTCATATAAACAAAAATTATTATTATTCTATCTTCATTCTTGATGAAAAGGAAGCTCGTGAAATAATTGAGGCGGACCCAACTTAGATTTGTTCAGAGGTAGCTTCTAAACTCAGCATATCAAGCCATAGCCTGGAATTACCTCCAATGACCTCCAACATTGGGAAAAGTGAAAGTAGCCAGATAAGTGGATCCCTCACAAGCTTGAGAATGCTGAAAAAACGATGACTTTTTTCATTACCTGGTAGAATTAAAAAACTGGGATATAAAATAAAAACAATATTATTGTTTTTAGCAAATATTTTTGTCACTGGTTTTTAGGGCTATGGCGGAGAGTAAGAAAAAATGCAGACAGTATAGTCAAGATTATCTGAAATTTGCATTCATTGCTTCACCTATGAATGAGTCAATTCCCATGTGCCTACTTTGTGAAAAGACTTTTAGCAATGATAGCATGAAGCCTTCTAAGATGAAAGATCATCTGGAAAGAATTCATTGTGACAAGAAAAGCAAGGAGCTTGACTATTTCAAAGCACTAAAAGCGAAATTCCGGAGCCGACCACGCTTGGAAACATTTTTCAAGTCTCCTGCAAATGCTGATCTTCAAGGAGGACAGAAAGCCTCGTACAACATAGCCCTCAATATTGCAAAGAAGGGAAAGCCTTATGGCATCGGTGAGGAAGTGATTGTACCTGCTTTTGAAGAGGTTATTAGAAATGTGATGAAGACAATCCCAGTTCCTGTATTGAAATCGGTACCATTGAGGCAAGTACAGTGAAATGTCGAATTGATGAGATGGCCCACAATGTGGGAAAAACTTTGTTATCAGAGCTGCAGTGCTCCATGTTTTCACTACAACTGGATGAGGCAACGTTTGGCAGTTCTAGTGTACTGATGGCTTTCCGAGTCTGAAGTGTGTTTCCGACGAGTTTTTGTTCTCAAAGTATATAGAAGGCGATTCTAAAGGAGAGACTATTTTCAGATGCATGGAAGATTATTTGCAAGAACAGAACATTAGTTTGGAGAATATCACTGCCATGGCAACAGATGGTGCACCCGCCATGGTCGGTAGATACAGAGGGTTTGCTACCTTGCTCAAACAAAAGGTTCCACATGTGGTAACAGTTCATTGTGTTCTACATAGAAATCATCTTGTAGCTAAGAAGCTTAGTGGTGAGCTGCACGAAGCACTGATGATTTGTATCAGATCGATCAATAAGATAAAAGCACACCCTCTCAACTCTTGAGCATTCGCAAAGTTGTGTGAGAAGAGTGATGAAACTGCTAATCTGTTACTCATGCATACAGAGGTGAGGTGGTTGTCAAAAGGTGATAGCTTGCAAAGGCTTGTTGACATCTTTGACTCTACAGTGGAGTTTCTGGGAGAAGTTGCTCCATTGCTGTGTCATGAACTAAAGAAATGTAAAAAGCATTTGCTTTATCTGGCGGACATTTATTTTAAATTCAATGAGATCCAAAAACGTTTGCAGGGCAGGGATGTTACAATCATTCAAGCACGGACAATCATTATGGGTTTTCAGGTGAAGCTTGGATTGTTAAAAAATTCACTGGATCGCGGAGATTATAAATATTTTTCGAATTTGAAACATTTCTCCACGAGTTTGATGGAAGACCACAGCATTTCAGACGATGATATCGAGATCTTCACCAACCACCTGGGCAATCTGCAAGATGATTTCCGCGTTCGGTTCAGAGACCTTGAGAACATGACCATACCGGAATGGATTATCATACCCTTTGACATGAAATTTGAAAACCTAAGTGTTGAACCAGAATGTGAATATGAACTCGCCAAATTGAGCATGGACATTGCAGCAAAAGCCGTGTTCGAGAGCAGAAGTCTGAGTGACTTCTGGTACAATGTAAACACCAGGGATAAGTACCTAAAACTCGCAGCGGCGGCTGAGCCATTCCTTCTGGCATTTCTCAGGTCATATATGGTGGAAGCTGGCTTCAGTCACGGCAATGCGATCCTCAGTAAGCAACACAACCGCTTGAACCTCGAGGAACGGGGCGATCTAAGACTGAAGCTTACCAACATTCAGCCAGATGTGAACACTTTGGTTCGTGCACACCAAGCACATTCTTCACATTGATGACCTTAAGTTGAGGTGTCATGGAACGAATTATTTTTTAGCTATAAATATCCTGATGCTTCTTCCAACTTTTCTTATAAAGGCAGGTAATTTGTTTTCTTTTTTTTTTTTTTTTTAGATTATTATAGTGGTAGAGTTTAATATTTTTGCTTCGATTTTAAAAAAATATTCATGAAAGTTGCATTTGTGTTTTAATTGTTGACATCAATAGGGGTTGATG
>Ga0131853_10006298_pt1 | contig 21441 bp, 17 predicted proteins | sample TergutLab28metaG_FD_92764 | JGI IMG/M metagenome (GOLD analysis project Ga0131853, IMG submission 92764) | Labiotermes labralis P1 segment gut microbial communities from Petit-Saut dam, French Guiana - Lab288 P1 (version 2) (version 2) | ecosystem: Host-associated > Arthropoda: Insects >... | reverse complement strand
CGGCAAGCACAACGACGACGATGACGGCGAGCAGTGCGAAAATGACCTGCTCTGCTCCATAGCCCTGGTCGAGACCGCGCTGTCCCACATACTTAACGCCGAAGGCGAAAAGCTGCAGCGCGCGGTGGAGGTAGCCGAGAACACGGAAGAACTGCTGGCGGTTAACAAGTCTGTAACAAAGGTGATAATCGGCGCGGCACAGCTGGAGTTCATGCTCTATCTAAAGCTGGACGCGCTTCGGAGCCTGCGCGAAAAGACACAGCCCCGGCAGCAATAAAGCTTGCTCCGCAAAATTAACACAGGCTTGCAGTCTTAGAAATACTTGGATTGCAAGCCTGTATCATGCCAACTCCGGGAGTGTTTTTTGTTCGCGCGCAAATACTCATACATCAGGACATACTGAACGTGTGTATTGGCAGAACGTGGCAATTTCGCCGTTTTGTGCGCTTCGGAGCGAAAGAAACTGTTGTAATTTTTCGCGTATAGTGTATAATGACATAAACAGTGTATATTAGACCTCTTGCGAAATTATCGAACGCCGTCTTTGCGGGGAAATTTCCCGCAAATCCGTCATTCGCTAATTCCGCAAGAGGTCTATTCGGAAAGGGAAAGGCAACAATTGTCAAAATATCTTAAAAGGGGAAAAGTATGGAGCGTAATAGTGAGAAACGCGATAACATATCCGGGAAATTACGTACTTATCTACACGACGTTACCAGAGACCCTTCAAACGCCGTCATAAACACTGACGAACTTGGCGAGTTCAGCGACTTTGCGCGGGAGCTTCAACAGTTCTGCGCCGGCGTTATCGAGATGAGGAAGCTGGCCGAAACGCTGGCGGACGGCAACATAGATGCGCCCGTGTCAAGCGGCGACAACGAGCTTACCCGCCCGCTGGAGAGCCTGCAGCACCAGCTGCAGCATATTACACAGCAGACAAAACTGGTCTCCGGCGGCGACTACACCAGGCGGCTACGGTCCAAGGGCGAGTTCTCCGACGCGTTCAACATTATCGTAAACAAGCTGGCCATTAACGAACAGCGGCTCAAGGACGAAATCCGCCGCATGGAAGAGAAAAACCTGTCTATCGAACATTACGGCCTGCTGATCACCACCTTGATACAGTTCATCCCCCAGCAGATCCTTGTGCTTGCCAAGGAGAACTGCAATGTGTTGCTGATGAACGAGCTTGCTCTGACGGAGATCCACATGGACTTCGAGTATGCGGAGAAGATCCACCGGCTTATGTCGGAACACACAATCGACGACGACGGCAGCGAGATCGACATAAGGTTCCCCGGCGAAGAGGCCGAACGGCACTTCCTTGTGCGCGCTTTCGAGCTGGAGTGGAGCGGCATCCCCGCCGTGATCTACTCGATATCGGACGTGAGCGAGGTTCGCGGGCAGATCAGGGAGCTGGAGGTCTACGCCTATCACGACAGCCTGACACACCTCTACAACAGAACCTACGGCATGAAAACACTGGAAGAGTGGCTGCGCGACAGGAAGCACTTCTCCCTGCTCTTCGCCGATCTCGACGGCCTAAAGCACATCAACGACACCTTCGGCCACAACGAGGGCGATATGTACATCAAGAACGCGGGCAGGCACCTGCGCTCCTTCCCGCGCGACGCGATAGTGTGCCGCCTGGGCGGCGACGAGTTCATGGTTCTGATACCCAACAGGACCGAGGCCGAGGTGCTGGAGAAATTCTCCGTGATCTACAACGCTCTGCACAATGACGAATACCTGGCCGACAAGGACTACACCTACAGCATGAGCGTAGGCGTGGTGGAAGTCGCCGCAGACAACGAGCTGCCCTCCAAGGCTATCCTAAGCACCGCCGACGAAAAGATGTACGAAAACAAGAAGGCGCGCAAGAAGGAACGCCTCAATTAATGTAACATCTGCTGAATAAGCGAAAAATAGGCCGTTCCGGGTATTGACAAGTTATTGCAATTGTGATAACATTGTCGTTGCCAAGAATGGTCTATTTTTTTGCGTATATATTTTACAGGGGTGAATGCCGTGAGAACACAGATCACGCTGTCTTGCACAGACTGCAAACAGCGCAACTACCAGACAACCAAGGAAAAGAAGAACCACCCGGAGCGTATGGAAACCAAGAAGTACTGCCGCTTCTGCAACAAGCACACCGCGCACCGCGAAACAAAGTAACAACGAGGATGTGGATTGTTTGAAGGACGAATACGGAAAGAATATCAGACCGGAGCCCGGAGAGGACGGCGCGGAACTTGTTGACGACGAGACCGGCACGGAAGATTTTGACGACGAGGAAGTAATTGACGCGGAAGAAGCTGATGACGATGAAGCATCCGGTACCGGCGGATCTGTAACGGTTGCTCCGGCTGCTGTTGCTTCGGCTTCCCGTGCGCCCGCACGCTCCGGCGGTTCCGGCGGCAAGAGCAAGAATGTGAAGGACGAAAAGAAGGAAAGCCTGTTTGCCGAAGTAAACGGTGAGTTTAAGAAGATCGTCTGGCCGCCACGCGCGCAGCTTGTGAAGCAGACCACCACCGTCGTTATTGTCGCGCTTATGTTCGGCGTTATCATATTTGCGATGGACACGGTGTTCGGCTTCGGTATCACCAGCTTTATCGACCTTATGATCGGTTAAGGGGAAGAGTATGTCGGAAGCGCAATGGTACGTAGTGCATACTTATTCAGGCTATGAAAACAAGGTCAAGGCAAATATCGAGAAGATCGTCGAAAACCGCGACATGCACGACCAAGTTGTGGAAGTTATCGTTCCCATGCTGGACGCGTTCGAGGTGAAGAACGGCCAGAAGAAGGTCGTGCAGAAGAAGGTCTATCCCGGATATGTGCTGATCAAGATGCAGATGAACGACGACACGTGGTATGTTGTGCGCAACACCCGCGGCGTTACGTCTTTCGTCGGCCCCGGCTCCAAGCCCGTCGCCCTCACCGAGAGCGAAGTGGCCGCCATGGGCATCGAAGCCCCGCGCCGCATGATCGAGCTTAGCGAGGGCGAAACAGTGATGGTGACCACGGGGCCGTTCGAAAACTCGGTGGGCATTATCAAGGAAGTTAACGAATCGCGCAGGACGGTTATCGTAAAGCTGTCCGTGTTTGGCCGCGAAACCCCGGTAGAGCTTGATTTCACGCAGGTTCAAAGGGTTTAAGATATGCTTTAATCAACGTGGGAGGGCAACCCCCGACACTACCACAGGAGGTACACTATGGCAAAGAAGGTAACAGGCTATGTTAAGCTCCAGATCAACGCCGCCAAGGCAACTCCGGCCCCGCCGGTGGGCCCCGCTCTCGGCCAGCACGGCGTGAACATCATGGGCTTTTGCAAGGAGTTTAACGAGCGCACGCAGTCCCAGGCCGGCTACATCATCCCTGTAGTTATCACAATTTACCAGGACAAGAGCTTCACCTTCATCACAAAAACTCCGCCGGCGGCCGTTCTTCTCAAGAAGGCTTGCAAGATCGAATCAGGATCGGGTATGCCGAACAAGACCAAGGTCGCCACGATCTCCCGAGACGAACTGCGCAAGGTAGCAGAAACCAAGATGACAGACCTTAACGCCTCCAATGTCGAGGCGGCTATGAGCATCATCGCAGGTACGGCGCGCTCGATGGGCATCGTCGTAAAAGACTAGGCAGGAGGAGCTGTGTATGAAAAGAGGAAAGAAATATCTGGAGCGCAGTAAGCTCGTAAACCGCGACACGCAGTACGCAACCGCGGAAGCTATAGATCTCGTGCAAAAGACTGCCAGGGCAAAGTTTGACGAAACCGTGGAGGCGCACATAAAGCTGGGCGTAGACTCGCGCCACGCGGATCAACAGGTTCGCGGCGCGGTGGTTCTGCCACACGGCACGGGCAAGACCGTGCGTACCCTGGTGTTCGCCAAGGGCGAAAAGGCCACGGAGGCCGAAGCCGCCGGCGCGGACTTCGTTGGGGCCGAAGAGCTTGTGGCGAAGATCCAGGGCGAGAACTGGTTCGGCTTTGACGTTGTGGTGGCGACGCCCGACATGATGGGTCTTGTGGGCAAGCTCGGCCGTGTGCTGGGTCCCAAGGGGCTTATGCCAAACCCGAAGGCCGGCACCGTCACAACAGATGTGGCGAAGGCTATCGCCGACATCAAGGCGGGTAAGATCGAGTACCGCCTCGACAAGACCAACATCATCCACGTGCCTATCGGCAAGGTCTCCTTCGGAACCGACAAGCTGAAGGACAATTTCGAAACACTTATCAGCGCGGTCATCAAGGCCAAACCCTCCGCCGCCAAGGGCACATATCTGCGCTCGGTGGTGCTGGCCTCCACAATGGGGCCGGGCGTGAAGGTTAACGCGCTCAAGCTTTCGGAATAGTTATTGACAAGCCGGCGCGGCTGTAGTATAATCAACAGGTTCTAACATTACCCATACCCTAAGACTCAGGTGCTTTGCGTAAAGCCTCACGGCTGCCTGACGAGGATCGCGAGAATTCTATCGCCCCTTCGTGTCCTAGGCCGGAGGGGTTTTGTACTTGCACAATAAAGGAGGTGTAACATGCCTAAGATCGAACAGAAGCAGGTCGTCATCAACGAGATCAAGGAGAAGGTGGCACGCGCCAAGTCCGTCATTATCATGGACGCGCGTGGGCTTTCCGTTGAATCGGATACAATCCTGCGCAAGAAGCTGCGCGAAGCCGGAGTGGACTACAAGGTCTACAAGAACACGATGATGAACTTTGCCCTGGAAGGCTCCGAGTTTGAAGGGCTTTCCCAACACTTGGCCGGACCCAGCGCGTTTGCGTTCTCCTACGACGACCCAATGCTCGCCGCCAAGATTATCTCGAAGGAACAAAAGGGGATGCCCGCTCTCGAGTTCAAGGCCGGCTACCTGGAAGGCACTGTCTATGACGCGGAAGGCGTAAAGGCCGTGGCCGGCATACCATCGCGCGAGGAACTGCTCTCCAAGCTTCTTGGCTCGTTCAAGTCGCCGATGTCGAGCTTCGCCCGCCTGATAAGCCAGATCGCCGAAAAACAAGACGGCGCGGCGCAGGCGTAGCACAACATATCGTTATATAGCAAACACACTACGGAGGTGTACTGTAATGGCTAAACTATCCATCGAAGAAATTATCGGCGCAGTCGAGGAATTGTCTGTGCTTGAACTGAACGAGCTTGTGAAGGCGGCCGAAGAAAAGTTCGGCGTTTCCGCGGCGGCCGGCATGGTTGTTGCGGCGGGCGGCGGCGCAGGCGGCGGCGCGGAAGTGGAAGAAAAGACCGAGTTCGACGTAGAACTCACAGGCGCGGGCAGCGAGAAGATCAAGGTTATCAAGGTTGTGCGTGAAATCACCGGCCTTGGCCTCAAGGAAGCCAAGGATCTCGTTGACGGTGCGCCAAAGCTTGTCAAGGAACAGGTCAGCAAGGAAGAAGCCGAAGCCGTCAAGGCCAAGCTGGAAGAAGTTGGCGCAGTGGTCGCTCTCAAGTAGCTCGAGCCAACACATCATTCACTCACACAAACATACAGGCATAGATCAGCGGTACACGCCCGATCTATGCCTGTTTAGTTTGCCTTTACTCCAAGTTCACTCTATTCAGCGTCCGGGAAGAAGAGCGGCTGGCCGAACTCCTCTACGCCAAAGATTGAAATAAGTTCCTGCGCTTCCGGGCTTAGCATCCAGCTTACAAAGGTTTGCGCCGCCAGAGGCTGCAAGGTGGATGACACCACCATTATGCCGTAAGGGTTGAGCAGATCCGGGTGGCCTTCGCAGACTATTATGAAGTTGTCCTTGTCGGCGAAGCTTAGCCACGTGGCTCTGTCCGAAAGGGTATAGGACTGCATCTCGATGGCCATGCCAAGCGTCGCGCCCATGCCCTGGCCTACCTCGATGTACGCGCTGTTCTCGTTCGGGTCGGCGTTCATGGCATTCCAGATCTGGAGTTCGCGGATATGCGTGCCGGAATTGTCTCCGCGGGAGACGAAGGGCAGGTCGTAATCGAGTATCTGTGTGAAGGTTGCGTGGATGTCGTTGTTGTGTTCCACCGGGCCGTCGTCCGGGCCGATTATTATGAAGTCGTTGTACATGATGTCGTGGCGGCGTTCGGCATAACCTTCCGCCACGAACCGATCCTCTTCGGAACGCGCGTGGACGAGAAGCACGTCGGCCTCGCCGTCGCGCCCTATCTGCAAGGCCGCGCCTGTGCCCACGGAGATCACCTGTACGTCCCAGCCGTACTCTTCCTCGAAGTATGGCAGGAGGAAGCCCAGCAGGCCGGAATCTTCCGTGCTGGTGGTCGTTGAAAGCACAAGGGTTCCGCCCGGCTCCAGGCGCGGCTCTTCGGGAATCGGTTCCGGCGTGGGCAACGGGGCTTCCGTAACGGGGGCGGCGGCGGGTTGTGCCGGGGGCGCGGCAGGGGCGGCACATGCTGTGAACAACAGCATAACGGCAACGGCCGCAGGCGCGAATGTGGTGACGAATTTCGATTTGCGCATGATCTACACTCCTTAGTAATATAGCAGTTCCGCTTGACACTAAGCTTCATCGTTCGTCGGAACCGCTGTGAATCATTGCGGTTTCGGCTCCGATTCAGCAAGTGTCAAGTGGAACTGCTGTAGTGGTCACGCGCAAAACAAAAGCGTCCTTCCAATGGGATCGTGTAATGGGAGCATGTATTTGCGTCCTTTTCACAATGGAAGGCGCAGGCGTTTCCGCGCGCACCCTGGGAGAGTGTCCGGAGACACTCCCGGAGCCTGTTTGCTAAACAGGCTCCTACGTTCCGTCGGGCATAGCACTGCCGTAGCCCAGCGGAATCGAAGCAAATATGTATGGGATAAGTGTACAGCATATGCGACGATTTGTCAAGTAAATGTCAATTCGCGGGATTTCCTGGGAAGTAACGGTCGTTGAAGTACTGTATCGCCATGGAGATTTCGCGGAACATGCGCCTGTCGTCGCCGCCGCCTGTGCCGGCGGAGAGGATGGACAGGGAATAGGGCGACGGCGCGTAGACGATGGCGATATCGTGGAAGGCCTCCTGCGCCCAGCCGGACTTACTGCCCACGGGGTGATCCGACACCACAAAGGCGTAGCGGTTGGCCAGCAGATGTTCGCGGAAGTCCTCGCTGTACCGCCCTCCCGATTCTATGTAGCGGTGCTTTTCGCGCGCGAAGATGCCGGCGTCGCCCGCGGTCAAACGGGAATATGTAACGGTGTGGACGCGGCCCGGCTCCGCGCCGACTTCCTCCACCCAGTCGCGGAAGCCCGGTACGCCGTGTATACGCCGCACCAGCATACGGAAGGCGATGTTGTCGCTGACGCTCAGGGCCAGCCCGATAAGCTCGGCCTCCGTAAACGTAGAGCCAACCGGCATACGCTGGATAACGCCGCTGCCGCCCCACATGTCCGCGCTTGTGAAGGTGTGTATCGTTCCAAGATCCGTGTAGCCCGCTTCGGCCAGCAGATGCACCCACAGGGCATACGGCCCCTTGATCGCGCTTGCGCCGAAGAACACGCGGTCGGCGTTGTGCGTGTAGACGAAACCCGTCTCGAAGTTTTCGTAGAACACGGACACCCTGTTGCCGAACCGCCCGATAACTTCGTCAAGCGCGGCGGCGGACGGGGTGAAGTGCCGGTTCACCCACATCGGCCCCGCCCAGGTTTCTATGCGCAGCCAGTAGCCGTCCTGATCCAGCACGCGCACCAGCTGCGGGCGCAGTATGTCTATGTGGTGGCCGGTGGCGAAACCGTCTTGCGGGGCATCCTCGAACATGCCCACGACCCTGGTCAGGTAGAGCAGGTTGTCGCGCAGGTACACCCATACTTCGCCCTCGCTTGTGTCCGCCAAGGCCCAGCCGTCTCCGCCTTCGTAGAGGATGGTCACGTACTGCGGGTTAAAGGCGGCCACTTGATCCGCCCGGAAGTCCGGTTCGGCATAGGCCGTAAACAGCCAGGGGATGTGGTGCCGCTGCGGCGTTTCCTCTTCGGGCGCGGTCTGCGCGGTTGCATATTCCGTGGGCGCGACGGGGGCTTCGGCAAGCACGGCCGCCGCCGTCGGGCGAAAGCTAAGCACATTACGCACGACAACGAAGATGCTGCCGGCGATAACCGCGCAGAGAAGCGGCACAAGCACCGCATATGCAGTTTTACCCAGACGCATACGACCACCCTCGACAAATATTTCTAGTGAACATACACTATTATACGGCCTTGACAAAATATGTGTCAAGAGGGTGGATTCTATTTTTCTCAAGAAAGAAAGCGTCCGGATACACACGCGGCATCCGGACGCTTGTAATAGACCTCTTGCTACAGCGCGAGCTTGTAGATCGCCACAAAGTCGTCGTGGCTAAGCTGCTTGAAGTTGCCCAGCTTGCGGTTGCCGCCTTCGCTGGCCTTGTTGGCCAACTTCTCGATATCCACATCCTTGATGTATGTTTCGGAGATGCGGATGGGCATGTTCAAACTCTTGAACCAGTTTTCCATGGCTTCAAGGCCGCGGTCGATGGTGTCGTCAACGTCGAAGAAGTTGTTTTCCACGCCGAATACGTTTACGAAGAACTGTGCCGTTCTGGCGGGGTTGACGCCGCGTGTATAACGTATCCACGACGGGAAGATGACCGTTAGGGATTCGGCGTGCGGCAGATCGTATTCGCCGCTTAGCTCATGGCCGATGTTGTGCGTGGCCCAGTCTCCCTGGCGGCCCACGCAGAGCGTGAAGTTATGCGCCACTGTCGAAGCGTAGGTGACTTCCGCCACTGTGTCGTAGTCGTAACCCTTGTGATAGAACTTGCTGCCCAGGCGTATGATCGTTTTCATCACGCCTTCCTGCATACGGTCCGTGAGGTCTACGGCCTGCGTCGGGGTGAAGTAACGCTCAGCGGTGTGCATGAACATGTCCAGCACGCCTTGGGCTACACGATCCTTGGGCAGGGTCTTGGTAAGCTCCGGGTTCATGATGCTGAATGTCGGGCAGATCGTCATAAATCCGCGCTTTACGAGGTCCTCGTCACGTGTGATTACCGTGGAGGCGTTCATCTCCGTTCCGGTGGCGGGGATGGTGATGATCGTGCCCAGCCCCAGGCCGCCGTTCATCTTGGTCTTGCCTGTGACGATGTCCCAATAGTCCCCGTCTATGCGGGACGCTACGGCGATGGCCTTGGCGGTGTCCACAACAGAGCCGCCGCCCACAGCCAGGATGAACTCGATGCCTTCGCGCTTGCAGATCTCCACGCCTTCGCGCACCTTCGAGAGCAGCGGGTTCGGCACAATGCCGTCAAGCTCGATATATTCGACACCATGTTCCGCAAGGGATGCCGTGATGTCGCCGTAGATGCCGATGCGCTCCAGCGATGCCTTCGCAAGGCGCACAAACAGGATCTTCTTGCTCGTGTGCTTCACGACTTCCGCGCCGACGTTCTTGTGGGTGTCCTTGCCGAAGAGAAGTTCTGTGGGCAGGTAGAATCTGAAATTGTTCATTACGTAGTGCCTCCTAAATCATTGTAATTGGCTTGCTTCTGCGCAGGAACTGCCCGCGCCCCTTCGCGCCGAGGAAGGTGTTGTCGCGCACGATCAGCTCTCCGCGGGATACCACCGCGCTGATTCTGCCGTCCAGCTTCATACCTTCATACGGCGAGTAGTCCACGTTTTCGTGCATGTCCTTCTTCGTGATGGTGAACTTCGCGTTCGGATCCAGTATCACGATGTCGCCGTCGCTGCCCGGCGCGATTGTACCCTTCTTGGGATACATGCCGAAGAGCTTGGCCGGGTTCGTCGCGCAGAGATCCACAAGCCTGTTAAGCGATATACGCCCCTTGGCCACGCCTTCGGAGTACATCAGCGGCAGGCGCATCTCCACGCCCGGCGCGCCGTTGGGGCATTTGGCGAAGTCCTCCGCGCCCTGCTGCTTGTCCGTTGCGTAGTTGAACGGGCAGTGGTCTGTGCCGATTGTCTGGACGTCACCCAGCTCTATGCCGCGCCAAAGTTCGTCGCTGTGGCGTTTGTCGCGCAAGGGGGGGCTCATGACGTACTTTAGGCCGTCCGCGTTCTTGTACAGCTCTTCGCCCAGGAAGAGGTACTGCGGGCATGTCTCGATGAACATGTTGCGCAGGCCGCGCTGCCGCGCCTGCTTGCAATAGTCCAGCCCAAGACCGTTGGAGAGATGCACCACGTAGAGCGGCACGTCGCCCAGCATTTCAGAGAACAGCAGCAGCCTGTTCACCGCATCGGACTCACACTGGAACGGGCGGCTCTTGGCGTGATACTCCGGCGTGAGCTTGCCCGTCTTGTGGAACAGATCCTTGAAATAGGCGATGGTGCCGTCGTTTTCCGGGTGCGCGGAGACTATCAGCCCAAGCTCCTTGATCCGCGCCATCACGCGCATCATGTCCGCGTCCTCCAGCTTGTAGCCATAGGTCATGTAGAACTTGTAGCTCGTGATACCCTCTGCGATCAGAGTCTGCATGTCGGCCAGCACGTCCTCATTTACATGCTGGATAACGCCGTGGAAGCCGAAGTCGATCACGGCCTTGTCGTCCGCAAGTTCGTGATACCGCTTGACCTGGTGATCCAGCCTGCAACCGTCCGGCCCGAAGGCCATGTGATCCACAATGCTTGTTGTTCCGCCGCAAGCCGCCGCGATCGTACCCGTGTAGAAGTCGTCCACCGCGGTTGCGATGCCCACGTCCAGGTCGAAGTGGGTATGCACGTCCACCGCGCCCGGCAGGACAAGCTTGCCCGCCGCGTCCAGAACTTCTTCTCCCTCGCCGGAAAGGTCAAGCCCCACCTGTGTTATTACGCCGTTCCTGATAAGCACATCACCGGTGAAGGTGTCTGCGCCTGTGACTATTATACCATTTTTTATCAACAAATCAACCGTCTCCTTTGCGCCAAACGTAAACCTTGGGGCTTCGCCCCAAACCCCACAAGGGCTTCGCCCTTGACCCATAACTTGCAGGCTGTGGACGTAGGCGAAGCCCTGTGGTTCGATCACTTACTGTACGAAGTATCCCCCAGGGGCAGCTTGGTGCGGAACTTGCCGTCGCGGTGGTAGTAGGCCAGCGAGACTGCCGGAGCCGTGGGAATTGTGGCCAGTTCGCCTACCCCCTTCGCGCCGTAGGCCGTTGCGGCTCTGCCTTCCTTGTCCACCAGAATTGTCTCGATGGGCGGGGTGTCTGTGGATCTGAACAGCCCCAGGGTGCCGTACTTGGAGCGCACCATACCTTGTTCCACGATAAAGTCCTCGGTCAGCGCGTAGCCCAAGCCCATTGTTACGCCGCCTTCGATCTGCCCTTCGACGTTGCGGCGGTTGATGGGTGTGCCTACGTCATAGGCTGCTACGACCTTCTCGACCATACCCGCGTCGTCAAGCAGGACGACCTGCGCGCCGTAGCCGTAGGCCACGTGGCTGACGGGGAACGGCACGTCGCTGCCCATCTTGTCTGTGTGCGGGAAGTACTCCGCGTCATAGGACTGCCCTTCCAGCGCATCAAGCGAGCCGGCTTCGTCCATGGCGGCCTTGAGCTTGACGGCGGCCAGCCTCACGGCTTCGCCTGTGAACACGGTTTGGCGCGAGGCCGTGGTTGTGCCTGAGTTTGGCGTGCGGGCAGTGTCCGGCTTTTCCACGACAAGCATTTCCGGCGGCAGCTTCAGCGTCTGGCACGCCATCTGCATGATGATTGTCGTCATACCTTGGCCGATGCAGGACGCGCCCGAAAGCACACGCACCTTGCCGCCCTCCACCGACATGCGGCAGCGGCCGGCATCCGGCACACCCACGCCCAGCCCGCTGTTCTTGAACGCGGCGGCAATGCCCGCACGCGGGTTATCCGCGCAGATCTGCTTGAGTGCCAGCAAGCACTCGACCATGGCCGTGGAGTCGTCGGCAAGCTGTCCGTTTGGCAGAACCTGCCCGGGGCGGATGGCGTTGCGGAAGCGCATTTCCCACGGCGATAAACCGACCTTCTCTGCCAGCCAGTTCAAGTTGCTCTCCGACGCAAACGTAACCTGTGTTACGCCGAAACCGCGGAACGCCCCGGCCGGCGGGTTGTTCGTGTAGACCGCGGTGCCTTCCACGTCCAAGTTCTTAAAGCTGTAGGGGCCGGCGGCGTGGGTGCAGGCGCGTTGCAGAACAGGCCCGCCCAGGGATGCGTATGCACCGGTGTCCGACACTATCTTGGCCTTCACAGCCAGCATGTTGCCGTCCTTGTCGCAGGCGGAGGTCATCTCGATGCGCATGGCGTGGCGTTTCGGGTGAACCATCAGGCTCTCCTGACGCGTCAGGCGCACCTTCACGGGGCAGCGCAGGTGCCACGCCAGCATGGCCGCGTGGTGCTGCACGCTCATGTCCTCCTTGCCGCCGAACGCGCCGCCCACGAGCATTGCCGTGACGCGCACCTTTTCCGGCGCAACGCCCAGCATGGACGAGACTTCGCGCTGTTCGTCATAGACCCCTTGGCCGCCGGAATAGAGGTGTATTCCGCCGTCGCCGTCGGGCATGGCCACGGCGCACTCCGGCTCCATGAAGGCGTGTTCGGTGAAGGGTGTTGTGTAGACGTTTGTTACTACATGGGCGGCGGCGGCTATCGCGCCGTCGGCGTCTCCGCGCACCAGCTTTTCGTGCGCGAGGACGTTGCCGCCTTCGTGAAGCTTGGGCGCGTCAGCCGCAAGCGCGAGGTCTGGGCTGTGCAGCACCGGCAACTCGTCATACTCCACCTTCACGAGCGCGGCAACTTCGTCCAGTGCCTGCCACGTCCTGGCCGCAACCAAGGCCACGCCGTCGCCCACATAGCGCGTTTCTTCGCCTTCGGCGATCAGCACGTCCCAGTCCTGTATGTGCCGCAGATGGCCTATCTTCTTTGCTCCCGGTATGTCCTTGGCCGTCAGCACGGCCACAAAATCGGGGTGCTCCTTGGCCGCCTCGAAGTCTATCTTCCTGACGAAGGCGCGCGGATACGGCAGACGCAGGGCCTTGCCGTACACCATGCCGGGAAAGTGCAGGTCGTCGGAATACAACCCGGTTCCCAGCACCTTCTCGTGTGCGTCAAGCCGCGGGAAGTCCTCCCCCACTGCGCCGGTGTAGCGGACGGATGGAATCGGCGTGCCTTCGCGCAGGAGCTTAGCGGCGATTGCCACGGCTTCCTCGATCTTGACGTATCCCGTACAGCGGCAGATGTTGCCGCGCAGGGCGCGTTTGATGTCGCCTGATGTAGGCTCTGCGTTGATGTCCAGCAGAACCTTGGCGGCCAGCACCATGCCCGGTATGCAGAATCCGCACTGCACCCCGCCCGTGAACGCAAAGGCATGGGCGAACACTTCCTGTTCCCGCGGCGTAAGCCCTTCCACCGTCACGATGTTCCTGCCCTCTATGCCCGACATCTTCGTCAGACACGCGCGCACGGCCTTGCCGTCGGCGATAACCGTACAGCTTCCGCACGCGCCGGCGTTGCAGCCGTCCTTCACAGAGGTTATGCCCATGTCCTCACGCAAAAAGTATAGCAGGTTCTTATCCGTAGTTTCTGTGCAAACTGCCTTGCCGTTTAGTGTGAACGATTGCACGCACATCCTCCTGTCCATTGTCTAAGCTATTACCCTGTAGATTCCGTAGAAGATGAATATGCCGATCATTACGGACACACCCTGTATGACTGTCATAGTCGTCCAGTTCTTGTAGCCCTGCTGCGGTGTCTGGTCGCTCAGCTTGGTCACGACCCAGAAGTAGGAGTCGTTGGCGTGCGAAGCCATCATGGAACCCGCGCCGATGGCCATTACCACAAGGGCGATGGTGACATACGAATCCGCCCAGCGTGCGGCCTCAGGCCCCATTATGCCTAGAAGCGGCATCATGATACCCGCAGTGGTTATCATGGCCACTGTGGACGAACCCTGGGCCGTCTTGATGATCGCGGAGATAATAAAAGGAAACGCAAGACCCAGCCACGTGAAGATTTCCGCGTGATAGCTGATGTACTGAACCATGCCGGAATCGTTGATTACGCGGCCGAGGGTTGCTCCTGCCGCAGTGATGAAGAGTATCGGCCCCAGCAGCTTCAGCGTATCGTTGGTGATGACGTTAAACTTGGGCATCTTGCCGGTTGCGGCCAGCAGTATCACGCCGAAGATGAAGCCGATTGTCAGAGCCACAAGCGGGAAGCCCAGGAACCTGAACGCGCTCTGCATGGGGCCGGGATCCATAAGGGTTGTGGCCACCTGCGCCATTGCCATCATCGCAATGGGCGAAACGATGGGCAACAGGGACAGAAGCCCGTTCGGCAGCCCGCCGAAATCCTTCACGATCTCCTCATAACTCTTTACGGTTTGGTCGTTCCGGATCGCCAGATCCTCCTCCGACTTATCGCGCTTGCCGCAGTATACCGCCCAGGCATATGCCGCGATCAAGCCGGGGATGGAGATAACCAGCGACACCCACATGACCGTCCACAGGTGATCCATCATGCCCAGCACGTCGGACGCGCCGAGAGGCCCCGGCGTAAGCGGCACAAGCACGTGCGAGGTGTACAGACCCGCGCCGAGCCCCAGAGCCGTGGCAATGCCGCTGGCATGTGTGCGCTTCACGATGGTGCGGCGAACAGGGTTGATGATAACGAAGCCCGAGTCGCAGAATACGGGAACGGACACGACCCAGCCCATGACGACCATCGCCATCGTGGGGTTCGCCTTACCCAGCAAGCGGATGATCATGTCCGCTATCTTGAACGCGCCGCCCGTGGCTTCAAGTATGCCGCCGATGAGCGCGCCAAGGATGATTACAAGGCCTATGCCCGAAAATATTGCCATAAAGCCCTGGCCGGTGGTCCACGCCAGCGTACCCGCGTAGAATACGCCGTCAACGGTTCGGCTGCCAACATTCGGGTTGCCGTCGACATGGAAGGGTATGCCGGCTATGATGGCCAGCACAATGGCCGAAGCCATAATTGCCAGGAACGGATGCAGATTGTACTTGGAAATCGACATTACCATCAGTACTATAACTACCAGGAACGCTATAATCAGCGCAAGCCCATCCAACATGCTAACTCTCCTCGATTAGGAACTTGGTGTTCCGTGCAACTAGTGCTTCGCCAATGCTAAATTTGATGTGCATTCGCGAGGATTTTTGTCGAAAGACAAGGAAGTGACGACGCCTCGAACCCGAAGTGGTTCGCAAGGAGGAGCTGACGCAGGATTTCGGCAAAAAGACCGCGAAGGCGCATTAAATTTAGTATTGGAGGAGCACTAGACCTCTTGCGGAATTAGCGAATGCCGGATTTGCGTGAAAATTTCCCGCAAGGTTAGGAACTGACGACGCCGCGAACCCTTGCGGTTCGCAAGGAGGAAGTGACGACACATTGCGGGAAATTTACCGCAAATACGGCGTTCGATAATTTCGCAAGAGGTCTACTATCTTTCCGTTACAGAATTGCAGTAAAACTCCATCTTGCCGCACTTCCCGCAGGCAAAGACTTCGACTTCCAGCGCGCCGGCAATGAGGTTGCCCCACGAACCCATGAACCAGCCCGTCTTGCCCAGCTGGATCTGCTCACAGCCGCGTGACAACATGGTTCCTTCGCACCGCAGGCAGTTTTCGCGTGATACTCCGTTCATACGATCCACTTATGCTTGCCCCCTTGTTTTAGCAACGTTTTCCACCGCGTCGATGATTGTGGAGTAGCCCGTGCAGCGGCACAGATTGCCCGACAGGCCGCGGCGGATTTCCTCGCGGCTTGGGCTTGGCTGTTCGCCCAGCAGGGCGGTTGCGGCCATAACAAGCCCGGGCGTGCAGAAACCGCACTGCACCGCGCCGCTGTCCACAAAGCTCTGCTGCACGTCGGAGAGCTTGCCCGGCTCCGGCGACACACCCTCGATGGTTGTCACCTTACGCCCGTCCGCCCAGACGGCCAGGCTTATGCAGGAATTCACGGCCACGCCGTCCATCAGCACGGTACACGCGCCGCACTCCCCCACTCCGCAGCCCTTCTTGCTGCCCGTCAGCTCCAGCTCCCCGCGCAGCACCTCCAGCAGTGAAGCGCGGACATCCACCGCCACTTCGCGCGCCTTGCCGTTGACCTCTATGTTGATAAGCTTACGCATCGCCGTCACCTCCCAGAGCCTTGCGCACCGCGCGGCCGGGCAGTACGCTTATAAGCTGCTGCCGAAACGCCTTGGCGGCGCGCCACGAATCCCGCGCGTTGGTATCCTCCAGACACTTGCGGCCGATCTGCTCCAAGACTTCGTCGCAGAGTGTCTGCCCCTTGGCATAGGCTTCCGCGGAGGCCGCGCGAAGCGGCACAGGCCCCGCCACGCCGAAGGCTATGCGCAGATCCTCGATTCTATCGCCGTCCATCTTTATCATCACCGCACAGCCAAGCGTGGCGATGTCCATTGCGCGGCGCACGGCAAACTTGATATATCCGCCCTTGTAACCTTCGTAGCCGGCCTTGGCCACGCGGATCTCCTTGAGGATCTGCCCGTGTTCCAGCTTTACGCGGCCGGGGCCTTGGTGGAAGCCGGCCAGCGGCACCTCTGTGTCGCCCTGCGCCCCCGCTATCACAAGGGTTGCGTCGCAGGCCAGCAGCATCGACGCTGTGTCCGCCGATGTCGCGCCGTTGGCAAGGTTGCCGCCCACGGTGCCCATGTTGCGGATCTGCGGGCCGCCGACGCTTCCCGCCGCCTGTGCAAGGCTGGGCAAGTGCTGTGCGATAACCGCGTCGCCCTCGATCTTCGCGAAGCTTGCGGCCGCGCCGATAACGATTGTGCCATCGTCACACAGGCGAATGTCTGTCATGCCGGGTATACGCGTAACGCCGACAAAATCACGCCCGACGAAGGCTTCGTCACGCGAGCGCAGCTTGATCAGCACATCCGTGCCGCCGGCGATGATACGGGCGTTGGGGTTTGCGCACAGCAGACCCACGGCCTCGTGTATATCGGCCGCTTCGGTGTAGCTTGCGAAATCATACATCTGCGCCACCTCCGCGATTATTCTGTATTGCCGCAAAGACCTTGCCCGGCGTTAGCGGCAGAGCGTTTATCTCGAAGCCCAGCGCGTGGCACACCGCGTTGCGTATGGCCGCGGCGGGGCTGCATATCGGCGGTTCGCCCAGACCCTTCGCGCCGAAGGGGCCGAAGGGATCCTCCGGCTCCACGAACATACAGTCAAGCTCCGGAGTGTCCATACACGTGGGCATCTTGTAGTCCAGCAAGTTGTTGTTCAGCGGTTCGCCTGTTTTCGGGTCGTAGAACAGGTCTTCGCCCAGGGCGTAGCTGATGGCCATGCCCATGCCGCCCTCCACCTGCCCCTTGGCCAGCAAGGGATTGATGATCACGCCGGAATCGTGGGCGTTTAAGATGCTGCGCACCGTGACGACACCCGTCTGCGTGTCCACGTCCACCTCGGCGAAGGTTACGCCCATGGGGTAGGAATTGTCGTGGCAGTTGTGGGAAACTTCCGCCGTAAGCGTCTGGGCGCGCGCCTTGTCGTAATATGTGCGCAGAGCCAGATCCCCCAGACTTGCCACGCGCTCACCCGTGACGGAGTTTATCACAAAGGCGTCCTCCACATCCGCGGCGGAGTGCGGGATCTCGTAGAACTTGCCGGCCGCGCGGCATATCTTGTCCTTCAGCTCTTCCGCGGCCTTGGCCACGGCCACGCCCGTCACATAGATCTGCCGCGAGGCATACGCCCCGGTGTCAAAGGGCGCGATATCGGTATCCGTCGTTTCCTCCGCATAGACCATTTCGGCGGGAATGCCCAGTGTTTCCGCGGCGATCTGCGCCAGCCCGGTGTCGATACCCTGCCCGATCTCCGTCGCGCCCACCAGCATCTTGACCGTGCCGTCCTGATTCAGCGTAAGCCGGCACCCGGCGATCTCCAGGCTGTAGGGGTAGACCCCCGTGGCATAGGAGAACGCGGCGACGCCAACACCGCGCCGCACGGAGCCGCCCTTCGCCCCGGAATCCGCCATCTTTGCGTCCCAGCCAAACCTCTGCCGGCCTAGGGTGAGGCAGTCCGCAACCTTGTTTGTCACCATCGGTATGCCGTTTAGCGGGTGCGGCGCGCCTTCCTTCTTAAAGTTGGCAAGGCGGAACTCGAAGGGATCCAGTTGCAGCTCCTTGCATATCTTGTCGGTCATGGCCTCTATGGCGAAGGTGATCTGCGGCACGCCATAGCCGCGCATTGCGCCCGCGTTGCCCGTGTTTGTCAGCACAGTGCGGGAGCGGAAGCTCATGTGCGGTATCTCGTAGAGCGTACACAGGATACCCCCGCCCTTGGCCGCCACGGAATGCCCGTGCGAAGCATAGCCGCCGGTCTTTGAAACAGCGTCCACCTGCCATGCCGTGATCTTGCCGTCCTTGCTTACGCCCACCTTGCTCCTGTAGTGTATGGCGTGGCGCACACGTGTGTATGCCAGCACCTCTTCGCGCTCCAGCTCCAGCCGCACCGGTCTGCCGCCCATGGCAATGCTCATGGCCACCACAAGCGGCTCGATGGTTACGTCCTGCTTGTTGCCGAAGCCTCCGCCGATAAACGGCTTGATCACGCGGAACGAACTCCACGGCATATCCAGAGCCTCGCCGAGTATACGCCGGCAGATATGCGGGATCTGCGTGCTGGAGATACACGTCCAGCGGCCGTCCGCGCTTTGAAACGCCGTGGCCGTCTGGTTCTCCATGTGGCAGTGCTGCACGACCTGGGTGCGGTGTTCGTCCTCGAACACATAGTCCGCAAGGGCAAAGCCCTCTTCAACATTGCCGACCTTGGCCGTTGTGTCCGCAAGGATGTTACCCTTTGTGCCTTCGTGGATCTCGCGCGCGCCTTCGGTCATTGCCTCCTGCGCCGTAAGGTAGATGGGATACTCTTCGTACACGGCGGTTATCTTCTGCGCGGCTATGTCGGCGGCCAGCTGTGTTTCCGCGATAACGGCGGCTATCTCGTCGCCGTAGAGGCGCACGTCCTCCGTCAGAATGTTCTTGTCGTACACGTCTCCGCTGCGGTCCAGCGTGTACGGATGCCCCGCCGTGGCGTGCTTGACGCGTGGCAGATCCGCCGGTGTCAGCACCTTCAGCACGCCGGGAACGGCCAGTGCCGCCTGAGTATCCAGACTAAGCACCCTGCCGTGGGCGATTGTCGCCCTTACAATCTTGCCGTACAGCATGTTCTTCACGGGTATGTCCGCGGTATAGTCGGCCTTGCCGCATACCTTCGACCAAGCGTCCCAGCGCGGTACGCTTGTGCCTATGACCTTGTTACTCACTAGCTCTCCCTCCCTAATGCTTACATCTTGGCCAGCATCCACTTATACTCTGTCTGGACGACTGCGATCGCCGCCGCGAACTCCCGCGGAAGGCTGCCGTCTCCGCCCACATACTTCTGCACAGTGCCTTCGCGGGTGCGGATCTTGTAATGGTTTCCGCCGATCAGCAAGAAGCCGGCGTTGGTGCTGTCGTTAAAGTCGTGGTGTGTCCAGAACAGCGTCAGCTTATCCTTGTAAGGATCACCCTTGTGCGGGCAGAAGGTTCCGCAGTTGCCGCATTCGTTGCACATTCCGTCGATATGCAGGATCTGGTGGGCGTTCGCGCCGGCGCCCGGCACAAAGATGGCCACGTTGGCGCGGTTCGGGCATACGTCCACGCAGATTTCGCACAATTGGTCGCAACCCAGACAGCGCGTGCCTTCCGCGCTTTCCGCTTTCCTTTCTACCAGCACTCCCTTTTTGTCGTATAATAGCTCCTGCGGAATGTTCAGTCTGTTTTTCTCGAAATCGTTTGAGAGGCCGCATCTCTTTAGTATGTCTGTGGCGATAAGCTTCGCGTCTGCTATGGCCTTTACAATTGTGGAGGGGCCGCTCTTTGCGTCTCCCGCGACATATACGTTCGGCAGGCCGGTCTCCAGGCGTTTGTTGTGGCGTACCCCGCCCCTGTCGTCCAGTGCGATCCTGTTGGTCGTGAATATGCCAGTGTCCACCTTCGCGCCCACGGCGGATATCACCGTGTCGAACTCCAGCGACACCATCTTGCCGACGCCCTTCACGCTTCTGCGCCCGCTTGAATCGCGCTCGCCAAGCTCCATCTGTTCGCAATTAAGCGTCTTGCCGTCATAGCTTAGCGGAGACAGCAGGGTATCGAAGCTTACGCCGTCCTCTTCGGCCTCGGCCAGTTCCTCCGGCTCCGCGGGCATAAAGTCCTTCGTGCGGCGGTAGACTATGCTGACGTGTTCCACGCCGGGGGCGCGTTTTGCGGCGCGCGCGCAGTCCATGGCGACGTCGCCGCCGCCGATTACTGCCACGCGCTTGCCCAGCTTCACGGCGCAGTTCTTGGCCTTCGATTCCTCCAGGAATTCCAGCGCGTCCACGAGCCTGTCCGCGCCCTTGCGAAGCGGCAGTTCGCCCTTGCCCCACGCGCCTGTGGCGATTATTACATAGTCATAACCTTCCCTGCGCTGGAGCGTGAAGAGGTTCACCGCGCTGTCTACGCCGAACTTGAAGTTCACGCCGGTGCGCACGGCCAGCTCGAAGTCCTTGGCGATCAGATCCGCGGAGATCCTAAACTCCGGGATAACATAGCTGACCATGCCGAAGGGTTTTTCGCGCTGTTCAAACACGGTGACATCCACGCCGTTGCGCCGCAGGAACAGAGCGGCGGAAATGCCCGCCGGCCCCGCGCCTATGACGGCGACGCGGCTCTTTGTGCGAAGCGCAGACGGCGATATTCCGGCAATGTACTTATCCTGCGCGTGCTTCACGGCCTCCAGCTTCATGGCGCGTATGGCCAGCGGGGATTCATAGTCTACACGCACACACTTGTTCTGGCAGTGGTGGTTGCATATTGCCCCGGTAATTGCGGGGTTGGCGTTGTCCTCGGCGATAACCTCGAAGGCTTCGTCGTACCGGCCTTCGGACACAAGGTAGAGGTATTCGGGAATGTCCTGATCAATGGGGCATCCGCCGTCCTTGCACGGAGCGCTGAAACAGTCGTACAGGCCCAATGGAGAATCTATCTTGCGGCTTGCGACCTGCCGCCACTTCTTCTGGTGGTACTTGTTCGTGAAGGCGTCCTTCACAAGCCTGTCGAGAGCCTGCGTGTCGATCTCCCTGCGCCTGGAGGCCAGGAGCGACTGAAGCTCCCCGGCCATCTGCGCCGTGCGTACATAACCGCCGGGTTTCAAGATCGTGGTGCATACCGTAATGGGGCATATGCCAGTTTTAAACAGCTCCGTTATGTTAAACGCGTCCGCGCCACCTGAATAGGATATGGCAAGCTTTCCGCCGAAGTCGTGCGAAAGCTTCTGCGCCACCGACAGCGACAGCGGGTACAGCGCGCGCCCGGACATGTACATCTGCTCCCCGGGAAGCTCACCCTGCTCGATCTTCACGGGGAAGGTGTTGGTGATCTTCACGCCGAACTCCAGCCCGCGCACTGTTGCGTATTCCTGCAAGCCGCGCAGCATTGTCACCGCGTCCTTGTACTGTAGG
>Ga0131853_10006297_pt1 | contig 21441 bp, 22 predicted proteins | sample TergutLab28metaG_FD_92764 | JGI IMG/M metagenome (GOLD analysis project Ga0131853, IMG submission 92764) | Labiotermes labralis P1 segment gut microbial communities from Petit-Saut dam, French Guiana - Lab288 P1 (version 2) (version 2) | ecosystem: Host-associated > Arthropoda: Insects >... | reverse complement strand
CTCTGCGACACGGTTTTCAAGGTACAGAGGCAGAATGGCTAGCATCTTTGCGTGTTGATTCATTTGGGCTAAACGAAATTTTTGAAGGCTGGTACGAAAATACTTTATCAGAGGGACACGGGTATACTCTTGTAGAAGTGTATGAGAGATTTATTCGCGTATTCTTTGTACCGGAGCGCTGCTTTGTGCAATTAGCAATGCATAGGGCTTTGCGTTCTACTGTTGCTATAAGGGCAGGATTCAATTTTATTGGCAGACCCTCCGCCACAGGCTCAGGTTCGGGCGTACTTTTGCGAATTGACCGCGATACGGGTGTCAGTTATATTGTGACCAACTACCATGTAATCTTTTATCAAGACGCTAGTCCGTCGTTATCGCGCAGTATCAGAATTGCGCCTATAGGCAGAGAGTTTTTTGGTGACGGGGCAAGCAATTTAGACCTTTCGATACAGGCAGAGTTTGTCGGCGGCAGCAGAGCGCTTGATGTTGCGGTGCTGCGGACAGTTGCAAATTATGCCTTGCGTAATTCAGTTCACCAGCCTGCGGCTATTGCCGACAGTAATTTAGTGATAAAAGGCGATACCGCGATTGCCATAGGTTCACCGGGGTTTGGTACAACTTCCGCGACAGTGGGCGTAGTAAATAAAGAAACCGAAGATATTAGAATGCAAGCATTAGATTCTTCTTTTGGTTTAGTTTGGCATAGAGTAATGCGTATAGACGCCGCTATAAATCCCGGAAATTCAGGTGGCGGAGTGTTTAACCGCATGGGTCAATTGATTGGCATTGTTATGGCTAAACAGGTTGCGGGGGCGATTGATAACATTGGTTATGCGATACCAAGCAATGTGGCAGTGGGCGTTGCGCGCAATGTTATGCAAAATGTTAGAGTAGGCGGCAATGTAATAAGATATACGATTGGTGCTACGACTGAAATTATAGGTTCGATGCCCGTACTTTTAAACGGGACATTTGTAGTAAGCCGTGAGGATATAGCTGTCACTAATGTCGCGGCAAACAGTCCCGCCGCTTTAGGCGGCTTGCGGGTTAGTGATGTACTGCGAACCGCACAGCTAGCAGACTATGACCCGATTGACATCACTCGCAGTTTTATGCTGCCGGATTATTTATTGCGCGCCCGTGCAGACGATATACTTACCTTGACTGTATTACGAGGTTCGCAATTAGTAGAATTGACCATCACAATAAGTGCAAGTCATCACAGACCGCTTTAAGAAAAACATATGCTAAAAATCTGGGCAAAAACGCAATTAGTATGGATTATTTAATTGGTTTGTATTTACTAGTCTGTTTCTATTAAAAACTCACATTATATTTTCACCCGTCGTTGCGAGCCCTTGCAGACATTTACATGAGATTGGTAATGCGGGCGAAGCAATCCAGGTAAGATTAGTTTGGGTTAACATTCGTTACTCGGCAAATATTGTCTGGATTGCTTCGGTCACTAAACAAATCTTGTTACGAACTCTGCAAGACCTCGCAACGACGGGTGACAGACATGGTGCAAACTTTTAGGCGAAACAGCGTACTACTTCAAGTTTATTGTGAAAGCACTTCTTTCGCCTCTATAAGGGTCGCAAAACATATGCTAAAAATCTGGGCAAAAACGCAATTAGAAGAAAAAATCACTCGTGACCTAATGTACACAAAGGACGAGAATTTTGACGAAGATAGATTTGTGGATTATCTTATGGAAATTTGCTACAAACTTGATATTCCTACACCGCTGATTTTAAAAACACATACCAACCATTTTAGAGAGTTTAATGTTGTGCGGTTTAAGGCTGTTGATTTTGTAGAGCCTATTGATTTTGCGGTATTAGTGTTAGAGAATGCAAGTGAATAGTAAGCTTACAAAAAAACACCTCAAAAGTGGGGCAGAAAAGTTAAATTTTGTAAAACATAATACTAGACCCAAATTACTAGCAACAAATATTAGTTTCCTTAAAGTATATATTTGGTGCGGTAGCTGTTTATCTTAAGTAGAAAGAGTATTATGGTAAAGTTAGTGTCGCTTTTTCTTTTGTTTTTGTTGACAATCTTGTGCTTATGTGCTATATTTTTTTCATACTTTCCTAAAGGACAATTTTTCTACTTATGAAACTTAATTTGGCGCAAAAAATTATCAAAGACCACTTAGTAAGCGGTGAGATGGTGGCAGGCGAAGAAATTTCTATTTCGATAGACCAAACATTGACGCAGGATTCTACGGGGACAATGGCGTATTTGCAGTTCGAGTCGATGGGTATCCCTAAGGTCAAAACCAAAAAGTCGGTTGCGTATATTGACCACAGCACTTTGCAAAGCGGCTTTGAAAGCGCAGATGACCATGCATACATACAATCCGTTGCACTAAAGCACGGTGTCTTTTTATCAAAGCCTGGTAACGGCATTTGCCATCAGGTTCATCTAGAAAGATTCGGTATACCGGGGTATACGCTTTTAGGTTCGGACTCACACACACCTACATGCGGCGGAATGGGTATGCTGGCGATTGGCGCGGGCGGCTTAGATGTTGCGATTGCTATGGGCGGCGGAGCGTTTTATTTAAAAATGCCTCGAATAGTAAAATGTAACCTTAAAGGTAAGTTGTCCAAAAATGTTTCGGCAAAAGATGTAATTTTAGAGATTTTAAAAAAACTTACTGTCAAAGGCGGTGTGGGTAAAATTATTGAGTATACGGGCGAAGGTGTCAAAAGTTTGTCTACTACAGAGCGCGCCACTATCACCAACATGGGCGCGGAACTAGGCGCGACCACTTCTATTTTTCCGTCTGACGAAATGACGAAAGAATTTTTAAAGGCGCAAGGGCGCGAGAGCGACTATGTGGAATTAGCTGCCGACGAGGGTGCTAGTTATGATGAGGAATTTGAGATTGATTTAAGTAAAGTTGTTCCTTCCGCTGCTTGCCCTCATAGTCCCGACAATGTTGACGCCATTAAAAATATCGGCAAAATTAAAGTCGACCAAGTTTGCATAGGTTCGTGTACAAATTCTTCTTATGACGATTTAATGAAAGTTGCCTCTATTCTAAAGGGCAAGACTGTCAATCCCGAAGTTAGTTTGGTCATAAGTCCCGGCAGTAAGCAGGTATATACCATGCTTGCCCAAAACGGTGCGTTGGCGGATTTAATTGATTCGGGCGCAAGAATTTTAGAAAGTGCCTGCGGTCCTTGTATAGGTATGGGTCAATCACCTAAAACCAATGCGGTTTCGGTGCGTACTTTCAATCGTAACTTCTTTGCCCGAAGCGGTACAGCCTCTGCTGAAGTTTATTTGGTTGGCTGCGAAACAGCTGCCTTTACTGCATTAAATGGCTATCTTACCTGTCCTTCTACTCAACCGGAAGTTGCAAAAATAAAAGCGCCTGCAAAGTATTTAGTTAATGACAACATGGTACTAGACCCCAAAGACTTTAAGAAGATAGAAGTGCAAAGAGGACCTAATATACAACCCTTCCCGATTGGCGGACTTCTTCCTGATAATATTTTGTCAAAGGTATTGATTGTACTGCCGGACGATATAACTACCGACCATATCATGCCGTCAAATGCAAAGCTATTGCCGTATCGAAGCAATGTTCCGTATTTGTCCGACTATTGCTTGTCAACATTAGATGCCGAGTTTGCCTCAAGAGCAAAAGCGAATGACGGCGGCTTTATTGTAGCCGGTCACAATTATGGTCAAGGTTCTTCAAGAGAACATGCCGCGCTTGTGCCGCTGCATTTGGGTATCAAAGCTGTTTTGGCAAAATCTTTTGCAAGGATACATAAAGCAAATCTTATAAACAGCGGTATCTTGCCCCTTGTCTTTGCAGTCGAAAGCGACTACGACAATTGCTGGAAAGGCGACGAATTAGAATTGCCTAACATTCGCCAAGAAATTTTTGAAGGCACCAGCATTACCGTCTACAACAAAACCAAAGGACATCGCTTTAGCACAATATTAGAACTATCCGACAGATTAAAAAAGATTATTTTAGCCGGTGGTGTGTTGGCTAGTTTGAAGTAAATAGAAACCTTCGTTCATAGAAAAATTTAGTTTGACAAAGATATCTTTATTTGTGTACAATGCATAAATAGAGGTATTTTTTTATGACAGACATTCAACAAAAAATTATTAGCCTTTTAAAAGAAGATGCAAGGCGCGGCTTCGAGGAAGTAGCGGTGCTTTTGGGGTTGGACAAAAAGGCTGCGGCAAAAGAGATTGCGGCGTTAGAAAATGCGGGTGTGATTGCAAAATATACGGCGCTTATCAATGAGAATGATATAAATTCTCAAAAGGTAGAGGCTTTGATTGAGGTTAAGGTGAGTCCTCTAAAAACTAAGGGCTTTGATGCGATTGCTGATGAGATTGTAAAATTTAATGAAGTAAAAAGTTTGTCGCTTATGAGCGGTGCGTATGATTTGATGGTGATTGCAGAGGGTGACAGTTTGCGCGCGGTGGCGAATTTTGTGTCTGAAAAATTATCTACATTAGAAGGTGTGCTGTCTACAGCGACACATTTTGTGTTAAAGAAATATAAAACCGAAGGTGTTGTATTACAAGGAAATCAAAAAGAAAAAAGGCTATTGGTGCAGCCATGAGTAAAACGGGAAAAACAATTATTAACTATCAAGAAAAATTAAATAAAACAGTTTTGGGGCTAAAGCCCAGTGGAATTCGCAAATTTTTTGACATCGTTGCCTCTATGCCCGATGCGTTGTCTTTAGGCGTAGGCGAGCCTGATTTTGTCACACCCTCTGCTTTTTGCCAAGGGGGGATTGACTCTATTAGACAAGGCAAAACTGCATATACTTCTAATAAGGGCTTAATTGAATTAAGGCAAGAGATTGCGGAATTTTTAGAAAGATTGTATGGGATAAGCTATTGTCCAGAACATGAAGTGTTATTGACTGTGGGTGCAAGTGAGGCTATTGACTTAGCTTTGCGTTCGATGGTAAATCCAGGTGACGAGGTTTTAATGCCCGACCCTTCTTATGTATCTTATGCGCCCAATGTGCTGTTGGTTGGCGGTATTCCTGTTCCTATACAGACAACTTCAAAAGAAGAATTTAAGCTAACACCGCAAATTTTAGAAAAAGCTATTACAAAAAAATCGAAACTTTTAATTTTGCCGTACCCGAATAATCCTACAGGCGGGATTATGACAAAAAAAGAATTAGAGGCAATCGCGCCTATTATCAAAAAACATGACTTAATGGTTTTAAGCGATGAGATTTATGCCGAGCTTACTTATGGGGACGAAAAGCATGCTTCTTTTGCGTCGCTTAAAGGAATGAGAGAGCGCACTGTTCATGTCAACGGCTTTTCAAAAGCGTTTGCAATGACCGGCTGGAGGTTGGGTTTTGCGGCAGCACCTCGAGAGATAATGGATTGCATGGTGAAGATTCATCAATATACAATCATGTCAGCGCCCACCGCGTCACAGTATGTCGCTTTGTCTGCATTGCGCTCTGGAAAAAATGACAACTATGCGGCTGTAACAGAAATGCGCGAAAGCTATGACATGCGTCGTCGTTTTTTGGTAGATGCTTTTAGAAAAATAGGGCTTAATTGTTTTGAGCCTAAAGGCGCATTTTATGTTTTTCCGTCAGTTGCGATAACGGGATTAAGCGGCGAAGAGTTTGCTGAAAAATTATTGTATCAAGAAAAAGTGGTAGTTGTACCAGGCAGCGCGTTTGGAGATAGCGGTAAGAATTATATAAGGACATGCTATGCAAGTTCAATGAAAAATTTGCAAGAGGCAGTAAAAAGAATAGAGAGGTTTGTAAAAGGTAAAAGGGAATAAAAAAGAATGTATATTGCACATTCTAACAAAAAACATGAAAAAACCTACTTTTAAAATTGTAAAAATTACTCTTATCGTTGTTGCGGCTATGCTGGCAATGTTTGCGTTTTCGGCTTGTGCAGGCTGTCAAACGCATTTTGACGCGGCGCAAAAGCGCGGTGTTGCATTTATGCCGTCTTCTGCACAAAATTTAGATTTACTAGCAAGCGGCGCACATGGGATAAGCTGGTTTCATAATAATACTTTAAATATAGACGGGGCGATAGAATCAGCGGCAAGGGAAAAAGATATTCAGTTTGTCCCTATGGTTTGGGATTTAATGGACGATAATGCCGAAAATAATTTGCGTGAATTTGCGGCAAGAAATCCGCAAGTAAGGTTTGTGCAGGCTAATGTTCCTAGTAATATGACCCCCGCGCAGTTTGCTGAACATGAAAACGGCTGGCGCAGATTAAGGCGCGTTGCACGAAATCTTAATTTATCCATTATCTCGCCCACAAGGGGTTTTGCGCCTGCTAATACGGCAGTAGCATGGCTGGAAGAATTTTTTGCTCATCGTAGAGTCAATATTAGGGATATTCATGCAATTGCCGTTCATGTGACGGCAAGCGACCCGAGTGCGTTTAAGTTATATGTAGAGCAATTTGAAGTGTTTAACCGCCCCCTTTGGGTGACAGAATTTGCAGGTGTCGGTAATTTTCCGTTCTATTGGCAAGAAGTCGGCATGGCGGCGCAGGCAAGATTTATGAGCCAAACGGTTGCGTTTTTAGCGCAAAATCCTTTGGTAGAAAAATACGCATGGGCAGAACAGCCAAGTTTAGTATCAGGTATAAACGATAATTTATTTTTGCTAACCCGTGGCGATAATCCGCAAAAAACGCAATTGGGACAAATTTACACTAATATGAGTATTTTTGATTCTACGCATTGGTTTTGTGTTTCAAGTCGAATAGATGCCGCGCAAATGACTAGAAACAATATTTACAATGTAATCGGTCATCACGCACAGTGGACACCAAGTGTCAATTTTGCCGTTTTAACCGATACAGACACCAGCGCGGGTAATTTGGAAGTTAATTATTTTATGCCCGGCAGATGGGTAGAATATCAAATTGAAGTCAAAGAAGCAGGTAATTTTTCTTTACATCTTAGACATTTTAATACAGAAATGAATCGAATTGAAGTATCGGTAAATGGTGCTTTAAAAATTGAACCAATGCTTGACGGCGGCGAATGGCGCACTACCAATCTAACCGAGTTTGTCCCTTTAATACAACTAGGCGTAGGCAGACACACCATACGAATAGCAGCAGGAACAGGCAATAGGTTATCAAGCCTTAATTGGTTAGAGTTGGTTAGGGCTTAGAAAGTTTACTTAATAAATATTCGTCAGACCGTCCCAAAAGATAGTCAGTGGAAACATCAAAAAAATCCGCAATTTTTTGTAAATTGTCAGAGGTAATGTCCCGCTCACATCTTTCCCAAAGACCTATAGTGCTGTCACCTATAGATATAGCTTTACCAAGTGCAAACTTTGTCAAACCTTTTTCTTCACGAAGTTCTTTTAGCCTTGTGCCAAATATTCTCATATTTGATACATTATATTCCATATATGGGAAAAGAAAACTTTACTCTTACTATAGCGCGAAAATGATTGACTATCCCTATGTGTGAATGTTATAATATACAATGTAGACGCAAGTCTAATAAATATACAAACAGAAGGGTAAAACAATGGAATGTGAATTGACATGGTGTATATACAACAAAGATAAAGAGTGTGTATTAGAAGACATTAAAATAAACGGCACAGGTTGCTGTGCCGAATGTATTTTACCAAGTATTCCCCACGAGATGATAGAAAAATATAAGAAAGAGCTTTTTGTTAAGTTTGAAACTAAGTCCTATAGTCTCCGTTGATTTTGACATAATCGTACGACAAATCGCAGCCCCATGAGGTTGCGTTTTTGTTTCCTTGATTTAAAGAAATATCTATTATAATTTCATTAGACTGCAATACTTCTTTGGCGGTAGATTCGCAAAAGGGCAGTCCGGCGCCGCTTTTGCATACGGCAATCTCACCATCTTTACTTTTTAACACTATATCCACTTTATCTACCGCAAACTTTGCTTTGCTGTAACCCGTTGCGCAAAGAATTCTGCCCCAATTGGCATCTTTTCCAAACATGGCTGTTTTTACCAGCGGAGAATTTATTACGCTGTCGGCAATTTTAATTGCGTCTTTTTCAGTCTTTGCACCTCTTACACAAACCTCTAATAATTTTGTAGCGCCCTCGCCGTCTTTAGCAAGAAGTTTGGCTAAACACACACAAACCTCTTTTAGGCATGCGGTAAATTTTTGATAACTCTCGCTTTGTGATTCTATTTTTACACCGCTTTGTCCGTTTGCCAAAATTGCCACCATATCGTTAGTAGAAGTATCGCCGTCTATACTGATACGATTAAATGATTCTTGCGCAACAGCCTTTAAACTAGAAGATAATAATGCTGCGTCAATTTCGGCATCTGTAGTCAAAAATCCTAGAAGCGTAGCCATATTTGGGTTAATCATTCCGCTGCCTTTTGCCATGCCGCCAATTGTGATAGTTTTACCGTTTAATTCAAAAAAAGCCGCAACTTGTTTAGGAAAAGTATCAGTGGTCATAATAGCCTCAGTTGCATTATCGCCGCCGTTTTCCGATAGTTCGCTAACCAATTGTCCCATTCCGTTTTGAATGGGTGTAAGGTTTAAAGATTGTCCTATTATACCCGTTGAGGCAACAAGGATTTCTTCTTTTTTTAGCCCTAAAGCGTTAGCTGTGATTTTTGTCATAGCAAATGCAGTTTCTATTCCGTCTTTTACACATGCGTTTGCAATGCCGCTGTTGATTATAATTGCCCTTGCCGCACCATTCTTTAAATGCTTTTTGGTTACTAAAAGCGGCGCGGCTTTTACTAGGTTTGTCGTATAAATCGCTGCTGCAGTACTAGGAAAAGAAGAAAAAACTAGCGCCAAATCTTTTTTGGTTCTGTTTTTTCTAATGCCGCAGTGAACCCCCGCTGCCATAAATCCTTTTGGCGAACATATGCCGCCGTCTTTAATTAGTTTAATCATAAAGCAAAGATATATAAAAGCAATTTAAAAGTCAATGATTTTTTCTTTGCCGTTTTCAAATACCGTAAAACCCTTAAAACCAATCTTACTGCAAACCTCTTTTACCATCTTAAACCCACAGCCCAATCTATCCGTTGTGTGTGCATCGGATGAAAATGTAATTTTGTTTCCGCCAAAATCTTTGTATCTTTCTAAAATTTCGCGGTTGGGGGCATGGGGGGTGGTAATACCAAAACAATTGACATTGACTTCCAAAATCTTTTCTTTTGCTATAATCTGCTTTAAAATTTCGTCCAAAACTGAAGCAAAATCTTTGTAGTAAATAGCAGTGTCAGGGTAAGTTGCCTTGCGCTCGACATAACCTATATGTCCCACACTATGATACGGATAGGGAACGGAAAGGCTTTCTAACACTGCTTCAAAATAATCTCCGTATGCTTTTACTTTGGTTTTGTTTGCAAAATATTCTTTTAAATAACAATCCTCTGTACAAACATCATGGATAGAATTTATCACAAATTCAAAATTTAACGGCAGAGCCATATCCATGATTTGCTGCAAATTGTGCTTAGTGTAGCCAATTTCAATCCCTGCCACTAGATGTATTTTGTCTTTGTATTTTTCTTGTAATGCCGTCAGCTCTTGACGGTATTTTTTTAGATTGCTAAGAGTTATATTTGGCTCACCTTTGGGCGAGATGTCCAAGTGGTCGGTTAAGCATAAATGTGTTATTCCTTTTTCGATAGCGGCTTTAACCATTTTTTCGCAAGGCTCAACCCCGTCAAAAGAGTAGTGAGAATGTGTATGAAAATCTGTCATTGTCGTAAATCCTTTCCGCTTAAAATGTTTTGATAGCTTATGTCTTTATCAAAAAGGCGCGAAGATATTCTTTCGCCGTATCTTTCAATGATACCCTCTTTTGATAGGTTTGTCGTAAAAAGAGTCAGCTTGTTTTGGTTAGTGCGCTCGTTTAATATTGTCAATAAATATTCGTGCGTAACATTTTTTAAAATGGTTTCTGTACCCAAATCATCAATGACTAATAGGTCGCTGTTTAAAAGCGGCGCGATAAAAGATTGTTTTTCGGTATCAAAGGTTGTGTGGTAATTAAGTGTCCTTTGCACAAAACCAAATGCTGTTACAGCACAGGCGGTACGGTTTTTTGCTCTCATTGCATTTACGGCACAGCCTGCTAAAAGAGTTTTTCCTGTACCTGTGCTACCCATAACCAGCACAATCTTTTTTTTGTTAGAAGGATACTTTTCAATAATTTTTTCGATATCTTGATAAATGGCTTGATTGCGTTTTAAGTGCTTTGGGTCAAATTTTTTGTAGTCAATTTTAGAAAACGAAGTGCAGGGAATCTCAATGTTTGGTTTTTCGTCCAACGCTAAAACCCTCACACATTCGCAATATTCATTACCTACAAAGGCAGTGTCCTTACACTTTGTACAGCGGGGCGGGGGATAGAGTCTTTTATCGTCTATCTTTAATTGTGCCAAAATCGTGCGTTTTTCGCCTTCTAACGCTGCCTTTTTTTTTCTATCTATCTTTTCACCTTTAATTTCATCTAAAAACAGTGCCCTAAAAGCTGCCTCTACTTTGTAAAGATTAGGGTGTTTTTGCAGCAAAGAATCATAAAAAATTTTAGCATTTGCTTCTTCTTCTTTGCGTCTTTCAATAATAAATTGTGCGGCTTTACTAAAGTTCATCTTCACCCAACCTTTCAAACATGGTGTTTAATTCCTCTGCGGTCAAAGTGCGTGTGACGGTGTTTTTATCACCCTCTTTGACAACAGCACCCGTCTGTTTTTTGTTCTCTTTTTTCGGTGTTTCTTTTTTTACTTCCGCTAAAAAATTCTCGATGGCAGAAACAGAAACCAATCCTTTTTTATGATAGGGCGCAATAAAATGACTGCCCATGTTTTCAAATGTACGGTGATAGCGGCTAGGCAATTTTGCGCACTCTTTGGCAATCAGCCTTAAAGCGTCTTCGTCAAAGCCTAAAGATAGCCATGGGGAAATATAGGTTTCGATAAGGTAGTCGTAGTTGTCATGACCCGTGCCGAACATTTTTACAATTTCTTTAGCTAGCGAGTACAAATTGTTGCGGGTATTTGTGTATGCTTCAATTTGAGGCAAAGTATATAAAAGGTTCTCGTGATAGCGAGTAAGTTTGTAATCAAGCGTAGATGTTTTTCCTGTTGTGACAGTTTTTGCAACACCGACAATTGTGTCAAGAGAAAAACCAAATTCCTTATGCCATTTTAAAAATAGCTGCTTGTCGAATTGGTCTGGTCTTTTGTTTATTTTAAGTGCTTTTAATATAATTTTTATATCGTCGCCATAAAGTGCAAGTTCTGAAAGTTTTTCTACCACTTGGTCGTAGGTACGATAGCCGCCTTCGGCTAAATCCCATGCGGTTTTTAAAATATAGCTTTTTGGAAATTTCTTTTCTTTAGGAGCATTTTTTGCGGAATTTAAATCGCCTTTTTTAAGGCAATAGGTAATTATGTAAAGCAGTGCCTCAATTTCCATACCCCTCAATTCCATCAGCGAATAATATTCGTTGTATTCGTTGGGGCTTATGACTCGTGCTTGGTTTGGGGTCAGCGCATTAAACTGTTTATTAAAATCTTCGTATTTTCCTTTTTCAAATTTGGGAATTTGGTCACGGATAGGAATAACAGCAAGATACTCGACTGAAAGAGGGTCAAAGGTAAGTGTGACTAACCCTTTTTGCTGCCAATACAAAAATGCGTCTAAAACAGTTTGTCTGTCTAAATCCAATTTTAGCGAGATTTCGTCTAGTTCGTTGTCGCTGTCTTGCGAAAAAGCAAGCCCCGTCAAATATACCTTTGTATAATTCTCGGGCGCAAGCGGCATATAGTCAAAGACAAAAGCCGTATCAAGCGTCAATTTTCGCTGTTCTTTTAATGCGCGGTGTAGTCGAATAAAACCCATTTATCTTTTTTATGGTAACAGATTTTTTTCAAGAAAGCAAGTGAATCACAAAGTCTTTACAAATCGCAAAAAATATGTTACAATACTTTCATGGGCATTGAATCAAAAAAACAAAACCATTTTAAAAATCTAAAATTGCGGTATTTATTGCTTGCTTTGTTTTTTGTGTGTAGTGTTTCTTTCATACTTGGCTGTAACGGACACGAATGTCTGCCATGTCCGTATTGCCCATGCCCTATTTGTGCAGAGCCTTCATATCCTGAACTTACAAAAGAAGAAATTTTTAATAGGTCGATTAAAAGCATCGCCGCTATTACTTCTGGAAATGAGGCTGGTACGGGATTTTTGGTAGAAAAAACTGAAACGGATTTATTTATGCTAACCTCGTACCATGTAGTGCGTGCGTTTGTAGCAGGAAACCCTAATATACAAATTCGTTTTTCAAACACAGAAGAAGTATCCGAAGTTTTTTTGGCGGCATATGACCGCTATCATGATATTGCTATTTTAAGAATAACAAAAGAGGGTAATGATTTTCTAGAGGGGAGTACACCGCTAAATCTTTTACGGAATTCAAACATTGGCGCAGCCGCGCCGCTATTAGCTATCGGTAATATGGCTAATTGGGGACTGTCCTCGTTTACGGGCAGTATATCTTATACAGACAGGATTTTGGAATTAGATACTGCTTTTTTAGACGGCATTTTTCGTCCTGTGTATCAGGTGTCTGTCAACCTTAATGCAGGGGTTTCAGGCGGACCTATTTTTGCCTTTTGCGGAAGGGTTATTGCCTTAGCCGCCTATCAAGACTTAACGATGCAAAACGGACGACCTATTGTGGGTGTCAGCTTTGCTATTCCTTCCCGTATTTTATATCCTTTAGTTAAAAAGGGAATTACTTTAAATCATGGACAGCAAATTCCAAGAACTGCTTCTATGGTTTCACAAAACAGAATGGTAACAGGCTTGAATTTTGCACTGCAAAAAAATCAATATGAATTTACAGCAGTTGAGATATGGGATAGACCCTCCGGTGTAGAGGGAACTTGGCTGCAAAGCGGTGATATAATTAAATCCATCGGCATGGCAAACAATCAGATGATTTTAAGTGATTTGACATGGAATGAAATTTTTGCTTTGCTGTATTCTTTTGTGCCAAGATTAGGGGCTTTAAGCGAGTTAGCAGGCAGATATCCAATGCAAATACATTTTGAGCGAAACGGGGTATCCATGCAGATGACTTTTACAAATAGAATGAAAATGACAGGATTGAGGTAAAAGGTTATGAAACTTAAAAAAAGATTATTAGCTATATTAGCAACTTTCATTGCAGCGTTTATCTTTTTCGGCTGTGGTCTTTTTACGACACCTATTCATTCTTTCCCGTTGATTATTGCAGAGGAATTGCGGGAAGAAAACCCATTTCGTTTTTTGAGAGATTGTGATACTGTTTACACACTTTCTTTTTCTTCTTCGCACTTAGACCCAATTGAAGTTCAACTTAGAGAGCTATTAGAGATTACAAGTATTCAAAGACGGCATCCCGACTTTGGGACACCGTTGCGTGTAAGTTTAGATGTACAGGAAAGTTTTGAAATCGCCGTAGAGATTTTGGACAGGATTATTTTAAATGATTTTACACCTATCCAAAGGATTAGGGCGATTCATGATTATTTAGCGTATCATATCGAATATGACCACGAGTTGTTTGAACGCTGGGCGCAGCAGCCTAATATACATTTAAATGAATTTGAGAGAATGTCGTTTGAATTGACGGGTGTGTTTCTTAACCGCCGCGCGGTGTGTGACGGATTAGCTAAAGCCTTTAAGTTGATGTGTGCGATTGAAGGAATTGAGGCGCGGTATGTTATAGGAACTTTTGGTGAAGGCTTGAATTCTATGCCTCACGCGTGGAATAAGGTACGCATGGGGGATAGTTGGTACAATGTAGATGTGACGCTGGCTAATTTTTATTTTGTAGTGGACGGAAGAAGCAGTGTGACTGTTTTAAATCATGGGTTTTTTATGCGTTCGGATAGAAGTTTGCGGTTGTTTGGCGGGCACCGTGAGGCTATTGCAGATGACCAGCCTTGGATTGTTCCGGAGGCTTTGGGTGAATATCCTTTCTTTAAAAATAATTATTTTGTGGGGATAGAGGGCTTATCAATGCATGCAACAAATGCGGACGAGTTAGAGACAATTTTTCGTGCTGTCCGTGCTGAAAACCGTCGTGTCGGCGCGATTCAAGTACATTTAGATTTTACCGACAATGTAGATAATTTAAACCGCTTAGCATTTTATGCTCCTGCAATTGAAAGAGCATATAGAGCTGTACCTAACTCTAATTTTTCGTTTAGGGCTTCTGATTTATCTAATCGCCCCTTTGCGCAATACCCAGGGGGCGTGTTTGTATTTTTGATTTATATTTAGTGTGCAATTACACTGTTAGAACTTTTAAACTAATTTCTTCTGCCATTTTGCTGCAGCTAATTTTGCCGCCCAAATCGGCGGTTCTTAAACCTTTTGCCAAAACTGCTTTTACAGCATCATCAATTACTTTGGCTTCTTTATGTAAGCCAAAAGAGTTAGACAGCATCATGCCGGCGGAAAGAATTGTGCCGATAGGGTTTGCAATGTTTTTGCCTGCAATATCAGGGGCAGAGCCGTGAATAGGTTCATAAAGTCCAAATTTGCCCGAGCCTATACTTGATGATGGAAGTAGTCCAATACTGCCTGTTATCGCGCTAGCCTCGTCCGATAAAATATCGCCGAACATATTAGGCATTAAAAGCACATCAAATTGCGAAGGGTTGCGCACTAGCTGCATGGCGCAGTTATCAACAAGCATATGTTCGCACTGTATATTAGGATATAGCTGAGCAATTTTATCTACAGTTTTGCGCCACAACTTGCTAGAGTCTAAAACATTGGCTTTGTCAACACTGACCAATTTTTTGCGCTCTCTTCGTGAGGCAATGTCAAAAGCAAGTTTTGCAATACGCTCAACTTCCATAATCGAATATATCTCGGTATCAAATGCCTCTTGACCAAAAGGACCGTCGCGATAACCGCGTTTGCCGAAATAAATGCCACCCGTTAATTCGCGTACAATCATCATATCAATGCCTTTTTTGGCAATGTCGGCACGAAGAGGGGAGGAGGGCACCAAAGAATCAAACAGCACCGCAGGGCGCAGGTTCGCAAAAACATTAAGCCCTTGTCTTAAAGCCAGCAGGGCTTTTTCTGGTCTTAGGTGCGGCACATTCTTTTCCCATTTTGGACCGCCCACTGCGCCCAAAAGCGCCGCGTCAGCTTTTTTGCAGCCTTCTAAGGTATCTTCCGGCAACGGAGCCCCCGTTTTGTCTAAAGCTTCGCCACCGATTGCAAGCGAGTGATAGTTAAACTGATGAGAGAAACGCTGCTCTATAGCACCTAGTACCATAAGTGCCGCGTCAATAATTTCAGGACCTATTCCGTCCCCTCTAAGGACAGCGATTGTTTTTTTCATATAAAAGTATTTCCTGCAAGTAATTTTACAAAAATAATACCACTAATTTGTAACAATGTCAATCATAATGTCATACTTAATGAATATTCTAGCTATATGGAAAAGCAGGCAAAACGGGCAAAATTTTTTCGTAATATTGTCGCTAATTCGATGATTTTTGGCATCGTGTTAGGATTAGTTTTATTTATTGCATTTCAAGCGTCCGCTGCTGTTACGGTTTCGGAACCTATTAACCGCGGCAGCAAAGAAAACACGATTTCGCTTATGGTTAGTGTGACGCGGAACAGCGAATCCTTAGATAAGATACTTAATACGCTAGATGAACTTGATATTAAAGCAACATTTTTTGTTTCAGGCTTTTGGGTAGCAGAAAATAACGAGGCGGCAAAACGAATGGTAGAGCGCGGACACGAATTAGGCAACCAGGGTTTTTTCTCGCATAATCAAAGCACATTGTATCGCGACAGAATTCGTGAAGAAATTGATTTGACGCATAGGCTAGTAAAACGAGTGACGGGTGAGAATATGTTTTTATATTCGCCGCTCTCGGGTGCATGGTCAACTTCTTCTTTGCCTGTGATTGAAGAGATGGGTTATAAAATGGTTATACCGTCAAGAGAGGGGATTAGAAATGAAACAGAAATTACTTCTGGCGAGATAATTTTATTACAGCAAACAAATGACGAGATGGCGGCTTTAGTGCAAAACTTAACAATCCTTCGAGAAAGATTTACCTTTGCGCCAATTGGCGAAGTGATTTATTTGACAGCATAAAATTGTTGCGTTATAATTCTTTTTATGAAGCAGCAAAAGCTATTACAGTACGAAAATGGTTTAAGGGTGATTGTAGACTCTGTCCCTAGTGTAAAATCGGTGGCGGCAGGTTTTTGGGTTCATGTAGGCAGCAGCTTTGAACTCCCTACAATAAACGGGCTTTCTCATTTTACCGAGCATATGTTATTTAAAGGTACGGATAAAATATCGGCGTCGCAAATTGCCGATGCGTTTGAGTCATACGGCGCAAATGTCAATGCCTTTACGGGCAAGGAATGTACTTGCTATTATGCTAAGACGATTGACGAATACAAAGAAAATGTGTTTGAACTTTTGGCGCACATTTTTTTCGATTCGGTTTTTGACGAGGGCGAATTGGATAAAGAGCGCAATGTAATTTTAGAAGAAATCAATATGGTAGAGGACAGCCCAGAGGATATATGCTACGAATTATTGGCTAAAAGTCTGTACGGTGAAAGTGTGTTGGGGCAAACCATTTTGGGACCTACTAGCAATATAAAACGATTCAAAAAGAAAGATGTTGATAATTTTATCGGGCAATATTATTGTGCCGAAAGAGTGGTCATATCTTTATCAGGTGCGATAACACTAAAAGAGGCGGACGCGTATGTTAAAAAATTTGTGCTTCCTAAAGTTTGTGTAAAAACCACGGGTATAAAATCTGCGACGAAAATTAAAATTGCAAAAAAGCATGTGGAAAGGGTTAAGGATTTTGAGCAGTCTAATATCGCGATTTCTTATGCAGGTTTACCATTTAATGATAAAAGAGCAAGCGTGTTAAATGTCCTTAATATTCTTTTGGGCGGCTCGATGTCCTCAAGGCTGTTTCAATCAATCAGAGAAAGAATGGGACTTGCATACAGTGTGTATTCTGCGCCCAGCGCGTATCGTCATAACGGTTCGTTAAATATCGTTATGAATATCAGCGTCGATAACACACAAAAGGCACTAGACGCGATAAAAACAGAATTGCAGAAAATTTTAAAGGGTGATATTAAAACAGAAGAAATAATCCGTGCAAAAACGCAATTAAAATCGGCTTTGATTTTTTCTGGCGAAAGTACGCAGTCCATCATGACCGCTAACGGTAAACTATTGTGCGTTACTGACGAAGTATATGATGTAAACAAAAAAATTAAAGAGATTGATGCTGTGTCATTAGAAGAAGTCAATCAGTTGGCTAGCGATATTTTTAAAGACGGACATTGCTGTACTGCTTATGTAGGAAAAGAGCATAAAGCGGATTTTGGAGGATTTAGCATTGGATAAATTAGAAGAAATTTTTAAAATGCAAACAACCTTAGATGCTTATATAAAAGACAAGCGCAAAACAAATCCGTATTCTACAGAAGAATGGGTGCAAAAGAAGTGTCTTGCGCTTATGGACGAAACGGCAGAACTATTAAACGAAGTCAACTATAAATGGTGGAAAGCCCCGAAAGAATTGGATAAAGAGGCAATACATGAAGAGCTTATCGACATGCTTCACTTTTGGGTATCAATGTGCGTAGATGTGGGATTAACCCCAGAGAGAGCGTTTGAAATTTATAGACATAAAAATAATGAGAATATAAAACGGCAAGACGGAAAGAGTGAGAAGAAAGGGTACTAGAAAGTCATATCCCTTGTCCATTCTGCATACTGTAAAACATGATAGATGCTTTGCAGAAAATATTGCCGCAAAAGATATTAAGACCGATGCAGTCGAGGCTGAATTTTGATAAGGTTTTTGAAATTAGGCTAAGAGCAGCAAAACCTGTTTCCATAAACTATGGAGGCAAGTTTTACTTTTTGTCCGAAAACGGCATTTCGCAGTCTGTTTCAGAAAATACAATTATTGCTGATGCAAAAATGGTTTCCGAAGTTGTGGTTAGGGCAACAGATTTTTCGCTTTATGCCGTCAATGACCAGCTAAAGGCAGGCTTTTTAACTTTAAAAGGCGGAGTGCGTGTAGGGATAGCGGGCGAGATGGTTAGAGAAGGCGAAGAAGTCAAGACGGTCAAAAATTTCTCGTCTGTAAATATCAGGATTCCGCACGAGGTTATAGGGTGCGGCGAAAAGGTGTATAAAAAATGCTTTGAGGATAAATTACACAACACGCTGATTTTGTCCCCCCCCGGTGTAGGTAAAACTACCATGCTTCGGGATTTGGCGCGCACTTTGGGCAATAGAAGTCCATGTACAAATGTTTTAGTCGTTGACGAAAGAAATGAGTTAGCGGCGCAGTTTTTGGGTACTTCGCAATTAGATGTCGGCATACATACAGATGTGATTGCTAATTGCAGTAAAGAGTACGCTTTTAGTGCAGGCTTACGAACTTTAGCCCCTCATGTTATTTTCACGGACGAATTAGCTGGCGAAAAGGATATAGCGGCTATAGAATTAGCCGCCGCAAGCGGTGTTTGTGTAATAGCTTCTGTACATGCAGGCAGTCACTTGGATTTAAAGAATAAGCAGGGCTTTGAAAAGTTGTTAGAGAAAAAATTGTTTACGAGGTTTGCTAATTTAGAAATTGTGGACGGTGTGGGTGTGTGTGTCGGGGTATATGATGCAGAATTTAATGAGGTGGAGGGGTGAAGCAAGAGGTGTATACAGCACACAATGTAGGGACGGCAACCTGCCGCCAGCCTAGTTAGGAAACGAGTTTTGTCATTGATATCCGGGCGGCAGGTTGCCGCCCCTACAAAAGCTACAAAGATTCTTTTCATAGCTATTATAGAATAAAACTTATGGATATTGGACTTCGCTTTTTAATCGCAAGCATTTGTGCCGCTGCTGGCAGTCTTGTGGGATTGTTTTTTTCAAAACGCTTGCGCGCTAGGGCAGGTTATTATGAGGCACTAAGCAATTTTGTTTCGCACTTACTCACCGAAGTCAGATTCAGAAAAAACCCCGTCAAAGCCATTGCCGCAGAATTTACGGCTTTAGGCGAAACCCCGTTTTCAAAAAATTTAGGCGAGTACATAAAAAGTCAAAACCCACAAGAAATACTGTTAAGTAAAGGTTCATTGAAAAAGGCGGAATTGCCCGAGGTTCAAAAATTTTTTTCCTCATTAGGGACTTTGGACGCAAGCACACAAATTTTTGAGTTAGAGGCTGTAAAGGACAAGTTTGCAAAAAAAAGTGACGAGGTAGAAAAGCGGCGCGACAGGTACGCAAGTATGTATGTCAAATTGGGCTTTTTTGCAGGACTTGCACTAGGAATATTAGTGCTGTAACTAAATGAAAAATCGGGCGGAGCGAACAACATGGACATAGGTATCATTTTTAGAATTGCCGCGATTGGTATTATTACAGCGGTAATCAATCAGCTGCTTAAAAAAGCAGACAAGGACGAGATTGCAACCCTTGTAACTTTAACGGGGTTGATTATTGTATTGCTGATGGTTGTTGACCTTGTGGGCAATTTGTTTGGCACACTGCAAGGGATATTTGGATTGTATTAGATGGGCATTGTACAAATTGCGGCGATTGGTATTATAACGACGGTGTGCGTCGTTCTACTTAGAGAGCAAAGCCGCGAAACAGCGTTTTTGGTTTCTCTAGTTGGCGGTGCGTTGATACTGCTTTCGGTAGTAGGATATTTTTCCGAAATCTTTACCGTGATTGAAGGACTTATGGAACGAAGCGGCATACCGGGTACAATCTATGCTACAGTGTTTAGAATCATCGGGATAGGATACATTGCAGATTTAAGCGCAGGCATTGTAGAGGACAGCGGACAAAAGGCGGTTGCAGAAAAGATTTTGCTGGCAGGTAAATTGATTATCATGGTGCTGTCCTTGCCGATATTGGTAATGCTGTTTGATGTGATTACGCAAATGTTAGGATAATTCCACGAATATATGACGCAAGAAATCACATTACTAATAGGCGCTATAGACGCTAAGATAGTGCAAGAGGCTTTAGAAAAAAAGCTGGCGCGCCGAAAAAAACGCCGCAAAAAGGTCTTGCGGTTTTTTTCAGTTGCGGCGGCGCTTGTTATTTTGTTTCTTTTTTTTGCACCCAATATGACTTCTGCGTTTGGCTCAAATGGACAAGCTAGCGACGCCGAAAGAGATTTAGCCCGAAACATTGACGATATTTTAAACGAACTTAATCTTGACGAGCTAGAACGATTTTTGCAAGGATTTGACCAAAGTCAATGGGGAGCGTTTGGCTCGCGCAACGCGTATCAAACAATTAGGGCGGTATTATCTGGCGATTTCTCGTTTGACCACGGCAACTTATTTTTGTTTGTGCTAGAAGCTGCAGGGCTTAGTATTTTGGGATTTCTTCCGCTACTTCTTGCTGTATTATCCATTGCCATAGCAATGAATTTATTACAGTCCATGAAGGGCAAAATGTCGTCGGAATCAGTGAGTACAATTATCTCGTTTGTAGGTGTCGCGCTTGTAGGCACGCTTATAGCTATACAGGTGATGAGTTTGACTAATGCCGCGCGAGGAATGGTGCAATCACTGCGAATACAGATGACGGTCGTATTTCCTATAATGCTGACGCTTATGGCGGCATCGGGCGGCGGGGCGAGCGCGGGTGTGTATCAGCCTGCGGTGGCAATTTTGTCCTCCGGTATGATGGAGATTTTGGTTGCTGTAGTCTTGCCGCTGTTTATTTTAGCCAATGTTTTTACAATGGTGGGCAATTTATCCGAAACAGTGCGGCTAAAAAAAATGTCCTCTTTTTCAATGACCAGCTGTAAGTGGGTCTTGGGCACAGCGTTCTTTTTATTCATGGCATTTCTTTCGGTACAAGGAATCACCGCGTCATTACACGACGGCGTGTCTATAAGGACGGCGCGGTTTGCGATTTCTAAATATGTCCCCATAATAGGCGGCTCGCTTTCCGAAGGCTTTAACCTTATCATGGCAGGCAGTGTTTTAGTAAAAAATGCTGTTGGTTTTATGGCGGTCATTATGCTGTTTGTTTCAGTTTTGCCTATGGTACTAAACCTTGCAGTTTTTAATCTTACACTGCACCTAGCGGGTGCTATTGCAGAACCGTTGGGGGACAAGCGTATAAGCAGTATTTTAAGCGGCATTGCAAAAAATATGGGAATATTGGTAGCCGTTCTTTTGGGCGCTATTTTCTTGTATTTTATATTTTTGCTGTTGGTAATCGCAACAGGCAATCCGGCTTTGTAAATTCATACCAATGGGAGGAAGTACACTATGAACCCTATTATGGGTTGGGTTATCGGAATTTTAGCCGTCGTTATTTTGGGCGTTGTAGTTGACCTTTTGATGG
>Ga0131853_10006295_pt1 | contig 21446 bp, 14 predicted proteins | sample TergutLab28metaG_FD_92764 | JGI IMG/M metagenome (GOLD analysis project Ga0131853, IMG submission 92764) | Labiotermes labralis P1 segment gut microbial communities from Petit-Saut dam, French Guiana - Lab288 P1 (version 2) (version 2) | ecosystem: Host-associated > Arthropoda: Insects >... | reverse complement strand
GGCTAAAAATAGCGACCCGCCACCTGATAGACGCCGTTCACACGAGGGCGTGTACGGGAATTAAAAAACGGTCATAACTCCGTAACCGTCCAAAATCGGACACATGTTTATATGAACTTTTTTTATCACAAAGACCCAGGAAATCACCTCATGCAGTTATGCCCTAAAGTCGTGAAACACCCTGTATATATATATGAGAGAGAAAAAAGAGAGAGAGCTAAAAACAGAGATTCACTTCAAGGAAATGTTCATTTTCTTCATCACACTCCGTAAATTGAAAGAAATAACAGACTTGGAAATAAAATAAGAAACACATACACACAAAAGAAAATAGCTAACTCCTTTAAAGTCCTGCTCTCTAATTTGCATCCTAAGTCTAGCATGCCACATGCTGATCTCTGTGTGTTTATATGGTTGCAATTTAAGCATGCATCATAAACCAGAAAAACTCTGGCTGTTAAGATATACAACGGGCACAGAAATCGCCTCCTGAAATTAGCTTTATTATTACTACTGCTACTATTACTACTGCTGCTACTACTACTATTAGTAGAATGACATTTAGTTGTACCTAGGTGTGCATATTTAATTGCATTTAAGTAATGTGAATTGAATATTAGGGATCAACAGTTCATAGCTCGCAGTCCGTAGCAAACTGCACTAAGAACAGTCGCTACTTCTTGTCTTATATACTATACAGTGTGTACTGACATGTTCGGACAAACATCGAGGGTGAGTAATTCAGGTTAAAACAAACGAAAATATTTTTTAGAAACATAGTTCGGAAATGAGTGATTTTTGAGTTTGAAAGTTTACACTCACCAATTAGTATGTTGACTTTGTATTAATTTACTTGAAAATGACACAATACATTTACAACACACGTTCCCAATTTAATAACTATGAGTTCTTATCGTTTATCAAGTCACAGTTCACAACAAATGCTCAAAATGTCACCCATCTGGTTCGATGCACGCATGGGCACATCTGATCACTGCGAATGATTTCACAGACATTATAATGCTTTGGTGAAGTGTCTGTCCATTTTCAATTACAGATGAATACACTTGGGTGTTTACGTGTCCCCACAGATAAAAATGTAGAGAACTGAGGTCAGGTGGACGTGAGGGCTGTACCACGAAACTCTCTGTTTGCAGACATATGTGTTCATATAAATTTCGTTCCTTCTCTCTGTTTTGGTGTAGAAACCTCACTCTTGAAGCCTGTCCAAGTGTTCTACTAGATACACCATGTATAGGCCCACCTGTAGTAAGAAATACATCACAAACTCTGCAAAACTTTGCTTTTTTCGCTTCAAAATTAAATATAGTGTATATTTGTCTTACGGAGTGTAAAACATAAAACATTATTTTCATCGTATCTTGGAATTCCTTTTCCTTTGACCTCGACAAATAACCTGCTTCTTTATTACCCGTTTCTTTTACATTTTAAACAATACGAATACCAAAACAATTCCAGCCTCATATAAAATCGGACAGACTAAAAGAGTAAATATACGTCCATATTACGTTTTCACTGTAAATGTATCACATCCAGTCGCCGGGACCTCAAGCTAACTGTTTAATTCAGACGTCAACAATATAGGCAATGCAAGTATAACCTAACAGCGAGGCGTCTTCGTGTAACCATTGTTGCAGTGTAAAAGCAATAAGTATTACATATTATGAGTTTCTACATGTAGCCTTAGGATTTAGCATGATATGCGCATGCGCCATATTGTCATTGTGGCCTGTCCCACTCTACTATATTTCCCCACATTATCTCATAAATGGCACGATTTCCGAAAAAAAAAGGCTATTTAACACAAAATGTGTGTTTCGAGTTTCTCTACAACGTTTATCTGAAACATTTTTTATTCTAGGAAGAACTGAGCGAGATATGATCGTAAAAGTACCCGTTATTCTTGTCCGATTTTAATGAAACTTGACATTTCTCGACCGAATTTCGAAAAATGCTAAAATATCAAATTTAAAGAAAATCCATCCAATAAGAGCCGAGTTATTCCATTTGGACAGACATGACGGATCTGACAGTCCCTTTCTCCAATTCTGCGAACACTCCTAAAAACGCGTGTAGATGCATCTCCACTCCGCCACGTGTTATGGTGAGGTGTCCAGAGCAACATTACTTGCGGAAGGAGGCAAGTTACTTCAATATCCAAGGACCACACGGGGATGTGAAACAAAACTTCACCTGCATCTTTTCTCCAGAGGCAGGCTGCGCAGTGGAGCACACTTGCAACTGAGCATGAAACAAGGAAGGTCTCAGACCAATTTTCATAGCACTACAATCGCCAAAACCCGGAATCACCCAGAGGCCCTCATGTTTGCTATTATTCATCCCTTTCATTATCATTACACGATAGCCACAATATCGACAAATCTGTTAATTTTATGAGTACCATTTTATATGGGGTAAGCGGTAGGGAGGTTGGTTGGGGCACTGCGCTAAAAACCGGAAGGTCTTGGGTTCGATTCTAAATGGTGTATTTGTAACTTTTCATTGACATAATCCTTCCTGCCACTCAGCCTCTAACAGAAATGATACCAGGAATATTTACTGGGGGTAAAGACGGCTGGTGCGTGGGGTTGACAAACTTCCCACCTTCATGTGCCGACTGTCTTGAATTTTGGGAGCCTCAACCTCCTGGAACCCTCAGGGCCTGCCCAGGCCTGTAATGGGATTGCTTTACCTTTTACCATTTTATATATTTTAAACTTTTAACATTTAAAATATCTTTCGCACATTGATGTATTGGTGCTTATACTCCTTTGTAATTGAGACTCCTTGAGGAAGGCACCTTGGCGCCGAAAGAAATAGCAGTTTTAAAAACTTATGTATACTTTTTAATACTATTGAATGCATTTGTTGGTATATGTGACTGACAGGCCATAGAGTTCAAAATCGCTTTATTCGGTTATCAAGCTTAAGGATTTAGGACGATAAGCAGTATCCTGAATGTCCAAATGGAACCGAAGATACACATATGGCGTCTAGATAAACGAAAACCCTCTACAAAACTAAAAATAACTTCCTGAATGTGTGTTGTTATAAATTTTGGGTCAATTCTTATTTACCAAATCATCCAAGATCTCTACGTTAAATGGACTAAGTACCTCATCATGTGTTAGTTTACTGACCATCATCGTAAGAGTTATAGGTTAATTTCTTCACCCAGTCCTAATATACATGCATGTTAACTTGACTACGATAAGGCAACTGACATTCATTTGTTAACTCATTCCTATCAACAATCTGCGCTAACTTGGCTGTAAACTCCACAAGATTCTTACACGATTTAGTTATAACTTATAACTTGCTAAGCACTGAGACGTTGTTGAGAAATATAACCCTGATACAGGATCAGCAATTAATGAATAAGTTGTCCAAAGTATATAGTAATGATAACAATATCATATGGTTATAACTTGCGAAATATTGGGGGTGTCATAAAAAAAACCTAGCCAGATACAAAACCAATAACCAACAAATGAGCTGTTCGCAAAATTGTAATAGTGGAAAGAAAAGCGGAAATTTGGTTTTGTACATAATCGCATCCATTCAAATTAACTCCCACTCACATAGGATAATTTTCTGTGACTAAATACAATTAAGTTCAGAAGGCTTGACTGTGATGTAGACTAACTTACTGCTGAATTTTCCAGTCCAATTTGCGTCACCTAAATGTAAACTTTGAACAACACAGATTTCTCGAGGGCCTAAGAAATCTGTGCGTATAGGCCTTGTGAGTTGTGCCTGTAACTGGCTCACATTCTGGTCCCATCAGTGGCTGTAGGCAAGGCAACTCTCCAAACTACAGTTTGCTGATAATTGTCGGTCGAAATCGAATGGTTGAGGTCGATAAGTCTGACATCGATGGCTGTATGCTTGTCAGGACAAGTGATATAATGAGGAAGAGAAGCCCCGATCTGCTGTGAGGAATGGGTTTGGTGGCAGCCTTAAAAAAAAAGAAACCGTACTTGTTGGTCAATAATGACTTCAGCTTCATCATGCGTAGTCGCGGCAAATAGTACAAACAGAATTCGAACCAGTCGAGATTTAAAAACCACGGCGCACTACAAAAACGCTGGCTAATGATGCATGCACCAGGGGGAAAAAACTTTTCACCCTGCCACCGGAAAAACAAGAAATAGAAGGCTCTATGAGAAGGGAGTTCGTGAATTGAAACCCTCTGTTGAATTTGGTGCCAGCTGTGATGTAGTATCGACAGGGAATTTCAACAAAGAGTATTCGACTCTAATTTACTGTTCTCACGGAAAAAAAACAGTGCAACCATACTCGATTACGGATATGTACACACTTAAATACAAGTTTGAGAAGGTACCAAGCTTGAGATTGGATCCTTTATTATAAGACACATCAAAATATATCCTATGCCAAATAAACCGAGCAAATGCCTTCATACTCTGTTATTCCACGACGCGTGTTAACTCTTAGTCTGTACAATACTCCCACATACTATTCAGTCTAAGGGGAAGCATCTTTCTTGGCGGGTATTATATAAAATGTGTCTACATTTCATTTGTCATATGATCGACCCATCGCACTGATTTTACCCCTAGTGCGTATTTAAAGCATTACGTACACATCATGGTCATCCTTTACTTACTGCCTCTACTGTCGCCAAATGAACGTTCCTGCTTCCAGATCCTGAAGATAGAAACAACAGTTTCCTCCGAAACTGTCTTAACCTTTTGGCGCCGTAATTATTTTTTTAATTTTAGCACACCCTGTATATAAAATGTGAATAATACAGGAACCAAATACGTTAGAATGATGAAAGCAAACTGCATTTTGAATACAAAAAAAAACACCATGTTTAAAATATTCAGTACCTATATTTGTTGAATAAATATATAAAATGCAACTTTAGAGGTTAGCGGTGCGTTACGTCAACTATAGTTGACATTAGGCGTCTAAAGGTTAACAATCTACCGTCTTCTGACAGAACCGCAAACAACCGTACTGTACACACAAACAAACAAACACACACACACACACACACACCACACACACACACCACACAAACACACACACACCACACAAACACCCACACACACACACCACACACACAAAGACACACACAAACACAAACACACCACACACACACACACAAACAAACACACACACAAACACACACCATAACATAATCAACAGAATAACCTACTGTCTCCACAAATTGACAACAGAGGGAGATATTGAAGTCTACTGTAGCATAAGTAAGGGTAATGAGAATTTCAAGACGTACACAACTTGTAGGAAAAATGATACTGAGTACCTGGCTGTTCAAGATGGGACCGAAAGGCTGCATCGAAACGTCGGTTACTGGAAATCTAAGTTGCGTAACATCACAGAAGAGCGAAGAGCCCATTTACACAGCGGCGGAAAACTTAAATCACGCAAGAAAACTGACCACTTGGAAGAGCGACGAGTGGACGTAAGAATAATATTAAAGTGCGTACATAAATCTACGGCAGCGTTCCTCAAATGTTTTTCGTCACGGGCCACTTCTTAACTTAGTAAATATTTACGGAACACATATGTGTTGCGTTATTCATCAAATAAAATTCAGCGCCAAAAAGAACTGTCAGTTACTAAAAGAAAGGTCAATATAAAATGGCTATATGAACATTATTTTAAAGTATGATCAAAGGCGCTAAATTAAAATCTTAATAAAAAGTGCAAAAAGTATATATTTTTTTGTTTCTCGGGTTTTTTTTATTTCACGGAACACCTACGCACACCTCGTGTAACGCCAGTGTCCCGCCGAGAATAGTATGGGAAACACTGGTCCAAGGTACTGCACGCCCTAACAAGTACGTTAACATTATTTGCTGGCCATGTTCGCGGGGCAACAATTTAGGCGCTTTCGGTCTTGTGACGTTACCCTACATTTTAAGTTCGTGGGTAAGAGCAAGAAAATCTACGAGTAATTTAACAAGCATTGCAAAAACTCTCGTAGTTTGGCAACGGATTTATAATCCTTAAAAACGCCAAAACTGCACGATTACGTCCACCCGCACGATGTTTCATGCATAATATTGAGCCATACCACTTTGTCAACTCCATACAGAATTCTATACAACATCCTGGTGTCAAGGTTAACTCCAAAAGCAGAGAAAATTATTGAGGATCATCAATGTGGATTTCGACGCTACAGGTCAAGTACTGATCATATATTCTGCTTTCGTCAAATACATGAGAAATAATTGGTAATACAACGAGGTGGTAAAACATCTATACAACCTCCAATAAAGCCTATGGTTGGGTTAGGAGGGAGGTTTTGTATAATATTCTCATTGAGTTTGGTATTCCCATGAGACTGGTGAGGCTAATAAAAATGTGTCTGAATGAAACCTATAGAAGAGTCCGGGGACGCAAGCAATTGTCTGAAATGTTTCCTGTTGAGAATGGTTTGAAACAAGGAGATGCTCTATCGCCATTGCTTTTGAACTTTGTTTTAGAACATGCCATTAGAAGGTCTTAGGAAAACCATGAGGGTTTTAAATTAAATGGTACACATCAGATTCTGATTTTTTATGATGATGTTAGTATATATTGGGCGGAAGCATACATAATACAAAGGAAAAACCTTTAGCAGTTGGTAGTAAGGAGTTTGGACTAGATGTAAATGTTGATAAAAGAAAGTGCATTGACATGTCTCGAGATCAGAATGCAGGAAAAAATCACACTTTAGGAACACCTATGCTCACCATTACTATTTCCAGAATGTGGAACAGGTAAGATATTTTGGAAAAACACTAAAAAATGAAAATTACTTTCACGAAAAAATTAAGAGCATATTGAAGTAAGGGAATGTGCTATAACTCGCTGCAGAATCTTCCGTCTTCTAGTTTGCTACCCAAAAATATAAAGATTAAGATATACAGAACTATAATTTTGCCTGTTAATTTGTAGGGGTTTAAGGCTTGGTCTCTTAATTTGGGGAAGAAACATAGGTTGAGGGGGTTCGATAATAGGGTGTGGAGTGTGGTGGGCCTAAGAGGGACGAGGTAACAGGGGAATGGAGAAGACTACACAATGACAGGCTTTATCCTCAATATATATCATTTGGGTAATGATAAAAACAATGAAATAGACGGGGCATGTAGCACGAATGGGGACAGGAGAGGCGCATACAGGGTTTTGAGGGGGAAGACATGATGAAAGGAGACCATTTGGAAGACCTAGGAGGAGTTGGATCTACAAGTCAGATGGGGGGCATGGACCGTTTTGATTTGGCTCAGGATAGGGACAGTTGGCGGGCTCTTGTAAGTGCGATGATGATACTTCAGGTTCCATATAACACGGGAGATTTCTTGACTAGCTGAGGAGCTGTTAGCTTCTCAAGAAGGACTCTGCTCCATGGAGTTATATAAGGTAAAGCGTATCTATTTTGCCCGCTTTTAGCCTATACATTAATGAAATGCCAAATTTTAGTAAAAATGTCACATATGAAATGCCATGAAAGTACATCGTGTGGGGGGGGGGGGGTCACACCGATGTTTGCAAAGGCAATAGTAGCTGTTCATTTGCGAACGCACCTGAAACGGCCATGTAAAAATAACTAAACTGAACCTTAAGAGATATTTTCCTTTGATTCAAGACGAATATATGGAGTTCATAAAAATCTACTAATTTCTTGACTTGCAGAATTACCTGCAGTTTCGCACGAAGCATTCACATTTAGGGGTTTATTTCCTTCTCTTTTTTGTAAAAAATTACCATCTCTTTTTTGAGGCATTAATTAATTTTGTAAATTAAGCAATTTCCGTACATTTGGAGCACACATTCATTGTGGCAAATCTATGAATGGAGCCGAGCAACCAGTGACCGACCATCTGAGCACTATGACATTTAAGCACGTGAAATTTCAGCCCCACTGCCCACAAGAAATGCTTCTTAGTCTAATCGTGTTTCTTACTGATGCACTTTGATATTCAGTTCCAGAATTCATTGATTAGTTGCTTTTTATCGGAAACTGCAATTCATTACCAGAGTAACAGAAAAAAAGGAGATGCTGCGGAATGTCATAAAGGGTCAATATACGGCCACGTTCCATTGCACAATGTGTGCTCTTCAACTTTCACGACCCTTAGGGGATTCGTTAGTTGCATGCACGACAGAGAGGTGTCTACACGAGTCGTATAGTGAAGATGTCAGGGGTTAAACCAAGAGCGGGGGAGATTTCTTAGAGCTTCTGCAAAACCCAGCTACGCGAATCATCATCCGTCTTTCTTATTCTGGCCTCTTTCAACCCAATCATTGTAGCTGTAGAGGGTTACTGTTGCACCTGATCACATTCAATGACACACACACCACACACACACACCACACGCACACACACACTCACACACACCACACACACACACACCACACCCTCACACACACCACCCACACACACTCACACACACACACTCACATACCAAACCACACTCGGTAGGACTTCTCTGCACGAGGGATCAGTCCGTCGCAGAGACCTGACAACTCACAACAGCCACAAGACACAGTCATGCCCCCCGGCGGGATTCGAAACCGCATTCCCAGAAATCGCGCGACCACCGGAATCTGCTACTGTTGGGTCAGCACGTAAAGAAACCAAAGACTGAACTTGATCATTAATGTTATCATTATTGTAAGTTACCTTAAAAAACTGTAATATTAACTTCACGAAAAGCAAATGATCGTTGCTGCAGACAAGTGACAAGCAGCCGATAACAGCGCACTTGACGTCAGGTCACGGATCCAAATAAAATAATGTGATTTATAAAAACCTGCTTTCCTATAACAGAGCAGCCTGAAGTAACTCATCACTTCATTACTTCAGCATACAAAATAAAAAGTTCCGTCGCGTTACAATAACAGAAGTTTAACGCACTGGTGTATAATTCTGGTGTGGAAGTAGCAAGTTTGGATCCCATTCTAACGGAAGTATTTCCCAACTATTCTTCCTGTCCGTGAGCGGCCCTAATTAAATTAATTCCCCAACTTAACATCAAAGTGTTTAGAAACTGTCAATATGCGTCAATTACGATACTAACCATTCTAGGATCGAAATGAATCTACATTATAGACGCATACAATGTTGGTACCTCACACAGAACAGTGTGCTTCCCATTTGAAAGCTCAGTTCCGATTTCACTGTAAGATCCGACGGAACACATACGCGTTAAATATTAAAATGGACAAAGTGCACAATTTTGCATTAAACGTGAACGTATATATATATATATATATATATATATATATATAGTTACTACTAGGCTTTAAAGGACTAATGAACTTAAAAGTTTTTTATCAGTTTAATATGTAATGGACTGTGAAACGGCTCAGGCGGTTAGTCGCTGGTCTTTCACCGCGGAGGCCCGGGTTCGATCCAAAGATTATCGATGAGGGGTTTGAGGTGGGCAGGCGGCAACAGGACAAGTTTTCTTTCGAAAACATGCCTTGATATGAGTGATATATACTGGGAAAGTACGACAGTTTCAGGTTGATGGGGCACACTGTAGGTACTGCGTCACGTTGTCTTTCACTCACACATTGCACAACTACAGAATTTGTAAACCATATTGGAACGGCAAAGCGAAGTAAAGAAGATACGAGGGACTGAAGTTGTCAGGTTCAGGAGGTCAGCAGCTGGTAGATATGGGCTCTTATACCAACCTCTACCTGCTAAAAATTATTAGCCGATATTGTGAATAGAATTTCACTGGCAATACGCAAGGGTAGCTTCTTCTGTTCGTATCCTATACTAGGGCGAGTCGTTAGTAGTTTAGGCATATGTCTTGCCTGCAACAGAGCCTATAGGATCAACACCGCCCATAATCGGGCAAGATCCTAAGCCAATTCTGTCCACCTACCATCATCCAAACCACGAACGTCCCAATAGTCCACTGCGTCACCTATGCTGGGTCCGTAATGGAGACTTCTCAAAACGATATCTTCGCCAAAATGACGCATGTTCTGTGCTCTCTCAGGTGCGTGTTCCCTACATTCTCCCACTCAAACCAAACAGCGGTTTCCACATTTCAGTGTCCTTATATTATCAACGCCGATCCCTGTCGCCGCGCGTTCTAACGCGTGGGTCTGCGGCCGCTAGCTTACTGGGATTGCGGGATCGAATCCCGCTGGGGGCATGGATGTTTTTCTCGTGTGAGTGTTGTGTTTTGATGGGTATAATTCTCTGCGACGCGCCGATCCCTCGTCCAGAGGAGTCCTACTGCGCGCGCGCGTGTGTACTCTTGAACATGATCAGGTGCAACATAACCCTCTACACCTACAGCCGGCAGGTAGACAGAGGTCACAATAAGAAAGAAAGAAAGTTACGACCGCTTCTCAAGTGGTTAGATGAAGTCCTAGTCCTAAGTCGATATACCGACTGAGCTACCCAGTCCACCTAAGTTACTGTGATTGTATTCAAAACTGGTGAGGTGGAAGTCACACATAGCTTTGGGGTAAATGAATTTCTACCCGTCTTTCCGAATTTGTACGTTTCAATTTTGGTGAAATGCGGTATATGAAAGTTAAACATAACACGGTTATGCTTTTACAGCTCTCGTGATAACGGTAGACAAAAGGTCGTATTATTAAAACAAGCGTAAATCGAACTATATTGACGCCTGCACCAGAAAACTGTATGAAATACTGACAGTATACGCCACTTGCAGCCTTGTTTGTATGAATGTAGCCATAGGGAAAATAATTAATACTGCAAATCTCCTATTTATGGGACACTGCCATGCTATGGCTCAGGCTGTTACTGGCCGGTCTGTCATCAAGGAGATGTGGGTTCGATACCAGGGCAGTTCGCTTGGCATTTGTGGTGGACAACGTTGCACTGAGAGAGGATTTTCTAAGCGCACCTCTCTTCTTCCTGTGTAGTTCTCAACAGCGTCGCTACGTAACACATCTGTTTACATAAAATTTCTCAATCCGCTCTTGAATACCACAGTCGACGTAGCGGTGTTACAGTATATCAGAGCTAACTGGTGGCTGTATGTAGGAGGAAATAGCGAAATCGGAGACCTTTAAAGGAAACTGTGCTTTAGTAGAAAAAGAGGGTAGCTTACGGTAATTGTTCTGCATATAAATTACAGCCCTTGTTTCTGCATTCAGCAGCAATAGGTCTGTTACCAACAGGAGCAACTCGTTTTCTGCGAAAAACATTCTTCCAGTAGAAAAAGTCAAATTCGGTTACAGGAAATGCTTGAACTTCCTCAATTTGGACATGCAATCACAGCCAAAACGTATGGACTGACATGGTATTCTGTGTAAAGAAGCCATCAGGCATTAGAAAGTAATACACGTGTAATTTATACCTTCATTTTTCTTCATGTATGTGGCAAGTAACATGACTTTCCCTTGTTTCAAAGTAAAAGACATACATGCTTATAAACACAGATATTGGTGTGTAAAATATTTTCAAACCATAACTTTTTGTTTGTATCTCGGAAAGTGCATTCATTTTTCTGTTGCAGAAGTAGCCAATTAGTTTTATCCAGACACTTATTTAACACAAGGCACGCGGGAGCGCAGTTGGTTGAGGCACTGCGCTACAAGCCGGAAGGTCTCGGGTTCGATTCCTGCTGGTGTCACTGGAATTTTTTTGACATAATCCTTCCGACCGCACTATGGTCCAGGGTTCGATTCAGCCTCTAACAGAAATGACTACCAGGAATATTTCCTGGGTGATAAAGATGGCCGTTGCGTAGGGCTGACAAACTTACTACCTTCATATGCCGTTGTATTGAAATTTGGGAGCCTCGACCTCCTGGAACCCTCAGGGAGTGTCCAGGTCCGTAATGGGTTTGCGTTACCTTTGCTTTATTTGGGACATGATGGTTTGCAATCTTGTCCCCATAGTCATTTGTCCTTATTGAGACACTGAATTCGTAGAGCCTCTCATTTTCAAGAAAATGACACTATAAAGACTATTACGAGGAACTGGAAATAAAGCTCCACTCATAATTAATGTGGGCACTAGATGTATCTAGTGTTACAGTTCTTACCGTTGACTGCTGTCGGTTCCTTCCATACCCTTTGTAGGTCACGTTTTACATTTATTCTGCCTCTAACACTCTTTGGTTCAATAAACTAGCTAATAAGAAACAATTCTCGTGACAGACAAGGAGAGGGTGCGTCGACAGATCTGATATCCCTCCGTCAACAAGACTGGCTATGTTGGCAAACTTGCTGTGCACACGAGCGTGGCGGGTGGACTGAACATACAACTCGCAGGCGTAAACACAGTTCCCTACACGCCAATCAATCAGCAATCTAAAAATACACCGCTGGGAGCAAAACGGTACGAACCGATGTAAAGATCTCCAAGTAAATCTTGTGCCATTATGAGAACTATGATTTGAAAAGAATGTCGGTTTTACTACTAAAGTGGTGCGCAGTAGCTTAACTTCAGTATTGGTTCGTACGGCGCAGTGAACACAATACCTTCTTTTTGTTATTTGAATAAAGATTTACCAGCTAGATGACACTTGCTTTATTATATATTGCTCAACATGTCTCAGACGTTAATACGTCCATCTTCAGGAGCTAGCGAGTACTTGTTGTGTTGTGTAGGCTGAACCATGTTGAGCAATATATAATAAAGCAAGTGTCATCTAGTTGGTCAACCTTTATTCAAATATCAAGATGATGCACGGTCCAATACGCATAAGATTCACAATACCTTCTCATTACAAAAATCAGTCGGTTTGTGCTTTGTTCTGAGAAGGACACGCGAGGCAAGTTTGTCGCCATTATCCCACAGGCTAGAAAGACGAGAGGTTATGTCTGCAGTCATTTAGAGATGCAGAACGCTCTCATATATTTACTGTGTTCCGAGAAAGTCGCTCTTCCCTGTTATAACGTTGTCACTTTTATGCTTGTGTAAAGAATATCAGATCTTGGTGCTAAAGGCAGCCACACTGAAGGAGATAATTAAAATCTTCGATGCTTCACGATTCGTCTACATGCTACTAAAGACCTCATAAAGGCTCATATTTCATAATTCTCATCGTTTCATGTGGGAAAATCGCGCGCAACACTGCCACAACGTAACCCTGACTAAAGTATTCTGTTATCATTAGTACAGTTATCTTCAGACGCAGCCATTGCCATTAGATAATTAGGGCCAAAGCATACCTCTAATCTCTCTACGACAAAACTCTAAATGTAGTGCAAATTATGTCTTCTCGTTCTAGTGCTGTATTGTTTAAGTATTTATGATTGTGGTTTGGATGTAGCTGTCACTTTGAGATGAGAGGAATTGCAAAAGGCAAATGACAAAAATATGGCGCCATGCCTTCTAAATCTCGGCGCTGCATGAAGGCGACAAATATGCTTCAAAGGATGCACACTTCCTGCGATGGGAAAAAGGCTGACGGAAAAGTATTTGTCAGACATTTGAGGTTCTCACAGCGGTACTCTTTATAACTCAGTTCTGCTCGGACATTAGGCTGTGTCGCCTGGACTGTTTGATGCTTCACGACGGTGACACCACGTGTCCTCCGGACGTCGGCAATGACACATCGTCACAACGCCTAAACAATTAAGGATATTTTCAGTATCACCTAATTCGAAATATCAATAAAACGAAAATGTTCGGATCTTTAACTTCGTACTACCTGAGAACTAGCAACATAAAAATAAATGTAAGACACTCTTAATCTTACATAACCATGATAACTTAGGGACAGGCAAACACACGCTATAGCACTGCAAAACTAACACGACTTGCATTATCTGCCAGCAATTGTTAACCTAAACCCAGTTACTCTTTTCGTGTAATTTAATAGCCACCTAAGAGTGAACTAAATTTATGCACGTACTAGCATAGCTCTGAATCTTGCATCTAGGCAACGCTAAACACGTTTTGTAGAGCGCACAGAGATTGTTATTAATTTGTGAAACATCGAGAACAGAAATGGACCAACTGAAACACTTGATCCAGCCGGAATTTATCTTTCAGTGGACGTGTATAGTCGTCACAGCAAAAATTCGAAAGCGCGCCGAGCACAAAGGGAATAGGATTGCGCAGGCAGTTCAATAGGAACAGGCAGGTAGAGCAGAAAGGGTTTCACTTAATGAGAAACGAGGACAATGGGCCCTTCTAACAATGCCAAGGGTTTAGACAATAATTGGTAGAAAAAATGGGACAAATCAAGATTGCATCAACCAAAAGAATATGAATTTTTTATATTTGCAAAGCGCAGAATGTCATATTAATCGATAATCCACATCGCAAAACAAATGGCCGCATTACAAAAGGCAGAAATTTATCGATTCTGTTGTGTTTGCGATAAAAGAGCACAACGCTACTGGCATAAAGACAGGGAAATGGAAAACCATGAGCTTTGTACTGCGCTGTCTTACGGTGAGGCCCGTCCACAGCGTGACAGTCTGCGCCAAAAACTGGACCCTCCCGAATAAAATGTCGAATCCCAGGACAGCGACCAGGACGGCGAGTGTTGGGTTAGGAGCCATAGCGAGACTGAATAATTTACAGGTAACAGCACTCAACTAATTCACTGACTCCCTGCAGCGAAGCTCCCTTTCACAAGCAAATATTCGGTCAAATACTAGAACATTTCCTTCTTTTATGATAGCTCAGTCGGTAATATGACTAAGCTACCCCTTCGACATCTAGTGTCAAGGTTAAGAACGAGTGGAGCCACATCATTACTCCACAAACGCCTTCATGACGTGCAAAGGGAAAACTTTCCAGTCACATTTATGACAACAGAGAGGGTTTGTGTTATTCAATCTCCAGCATTCACCAAAAGTTGTATAAAATATAACCAACAAAATGCAAAAATATCGTAATATACACTACTATTGCTTTTCGACTTTGCTTTTGAGTACGCCAATGGAAGGGTTCAGGTAAACCAGGATGGCTTGAAATTAAATGGTACACATCAGTTTGTGGTTTATGCTGATGATGTTAATGTATTGAGAGGAAGCGTACATACGATAAAGAAAAGCACAAAAGCTTTAGTAGTTGATGGTAAAGAGATTGCACTAGAAGTAAATGCTGATAAAACTAAGTACATGGCCATTTCTCGAGATCAGAATGTGGGACGAAGTTACAGTATGAAGATGGATAATAGTTCCTTTGAAAGAGTGGAAGAGTTCATCTTTTAGGGAACAAACTTGACAAATAAAAATTTTATTTAGGAAGAAATTAAGAGCAGATTGAAGTCAGGGAATGCTTGCTATCATTCGGTGCAGAGTCTTTTGTCTTCCAGTTTGCTATCCAAAAATATAAAGATTAGATATACAGAACTAAAATTTTCCCCATTGTTTTGTGTGAGTGTAAAATTTGGTCGCTTACATTCAGGGAGGAACATAGGCTGAGGGTGTTCGAGAACAGGATGTTGAGAATATTTGGGCCTAAGAGGGACGAGGTAACAGGGGAGTGGAGAAAACTACACAATGAGGTGCTTAATAATCTGTACTGCCCACCCAGTATTGTTCGGGTGATAAAATCGAGAAGAATGAGAAAGGTAGGGAATGTAACACGCAAGGAGGAGAGTAGAGATGTATACAGGGTTTTTGTTGGGGACATCTGAGGGAAAGAGACCACTTGGGAGACCCAGACGTAGTTGGGATGATAATATTAAAATGGATCTTCAGGAAGTGGCATGTGGGGGTGGATCAAGCTGGCTCAGGATAGGGACAGGGGGCCAGCACTTGTGAATGCGGTAATGAACCTTCGGGTTCCATAAAATGCGGGGAATTTCTTGACTGGTTGAGAACCGGTAAGTTTCTCAAGAAGGACTCTGCTCCATGGAGTAAGTAAGTTAAGTACACAGTACTATATTTAAAATATCATGCCTCAATGATATTTCGATTTGTTATGGATAATCTTCAGGGCGTAATCACATCAATTCATTAGGTATAAACCAAGAATTATTAACATGCTCGGAGGGTCGGCCGTCGGACCCTGTTTCGGGACAGTTAATACAATTTTATGCTCTATTTCAGTAACACCAGTTCATTAATTGACTATACTCGATTATTATTGGTTCGCTTATTTCTGTCACGCCCCGTTTGTCCAGCAGTTCCAATATTTCAGACGGCAGATTGTGGCCGTTGACCGAAAAAAAAACAGAAATAAGAGTTCAATCTGGGAGAAAACAGGAGAAGTTCCGAGAGATGAAATACTGAATGAGCCGTAGGCAGCCAAGATCAGCGGAGGAATACAGAAGGCTTCGCTGACCGAACAAAAATTCAGCACAATACGGCAGGCTACATACCCAGCGGCACGGGGAGAGTAATAGGAAATCCGAGTTGCTTCATAAATAGCTTCCTTAAACCTCTGTAAACAAAAGGTGGTGTTGGACAATAAACAAGTTGCGTATGACGCCAGAGAATTCTAAAATAGATATGAGATAACAGCACTGTACGCACAATGGTGAGGTAATTCTTTTGTACAAAGTTCTCATGTGTTATCAGCTTATAAGTAAAAGTGGGGTAGCTCAGTTCTGTTCGTAGCAGTTTTCCCGAATATAAAAATATAAGTTCGCTCCGAACAATGCTTAGTAATAGACATCGGACATGATAAAGTATCGTCTTGAGTTTACAGTTTCCAAACTGGACAAGAAATTCACTAGTATTTATAGAAGGAGGAGATTTATTACAAGAATGATCGGCTGTTTTGCCATGTATTCTGAATAAAGAAACAAAGGGAATGTCAGTTCTTTGAACCGAATATATTCCATTGAATTTCCTTCAATTTTTCTCTTACGGTTACCTCAATAGGTACAAGAAGGTACGGGAAATTATAGTTGTGGATTTCAATGTAACTAATTAACAAATAAGCAGATTCATTTCCTTTGTCCACCATTAGAAATATATGCAAAAGATGCAGTACTAAATCATGGATTAATGAACTTCAAGCAGATGTATGTTTCGAGTCAGAGATTGAATGAGTTCCGCATATCCATAAACTAGGATTAAATAAACTTTTTAAAGTGAAATGTGTAGTAATGCCTGTAGAGGCAAACACCTTACTAGTAAGATCTCCATTAAGAATGGTTGGAAACGAGCTGCTAATATTTTTTTAAATGTTGTTAAGGACACTAACAAATTCAATAAAAATTCGTAGATAAATTAAAAGCTAATTAAATTAAGAGAGTAGCTGCTAACATTGCGTTCAGAATATTTTGTCTTCTCGTATTCTCTCAAAAATTTATAAATGTGGTGTCGCGATAACCAAACTGCCTTTCTTCACCTACTGTTTCTGTCGGCAGCACACGTGCTTCGCCTTTTCCTAGGCCATCTTCAGTGCCCTCAGTTCTTCGTTGAAAACAAAAAATAATACATAAAACCGGAGTTTTACTATTAGTTTGATCGGAGACACACGGCACGTTAGATGAAGATAAAAACGCTTATGGGCAGTGTTTGAGGAAAATGGTGGCGAGGAGAGTACATGAACCTGAAACGGAAGAAGTATCTCGAGGATAGAAAAAATTTAATGACGAAGACTCTTATAAATTACACTCATCAAATAACGTCACCTTTATCAAATAGCGGGGATGAGATCTGAGAAACATGTAGTAGATATGGAGGGAAGAAGAGCGCATATAGGGATTTGTTGGGAAAGGAGAAGAAAGGAAAAAGCTTGAAGATTATCAGGACGGGCAGTATGAGAACAAAATAATGGTCTAATCAAATACATTAAGGGGGTTAAAATGAATTAATGTAGCTCAGGATAGGGGCCAGGAATGACTGTTATAAACATGGCAGTGACTAGTGGGGCCACACACGCCACACACACACACACACACACACACACACACACACACACACACACACTATAGCTAACTTCAGAAATGGATGAGAATCTAAATCTAAATATACGACTCTAAACCACGAAGTTACTTCGTAGGAGTTAAACAGTAACTGATGCGTACCGACAACAGACCGGCACAAAATAATCAGTCAATGCTGCTTACCGGTAACAGACGATCACGAAATAACCATTAATGTAGCCATTTATCTGGTCGAGATTCAAGCAAGCGGTTTTCTGAATACGAAGAAGCAGTTTTACCATCTTGTTGCGTAGCCTGATTTAACCGTTTAAAGCCTACCGGTTAGGTCATGAATCAGCAGGATTAATATTCAAGAATTTTGCATTCTGCCACACTGTAGTTATGTGTTTTGTATTTATCTCAGAACAAATAGCGGCTTCTTCCCCATACAACATGAACTGAGTGGTTGTTTATAACCGAGATGAAAAAAACTACTGCGAGGTGCGGACTGGGTCTTTAAATAATGATGGTTGCGCTGCGTCAATTAGAAAGAACACAGCAGAAGTACCTACCATTCTAACTAAAACTTCACAATACCCGAAAGAGAATTACGTTTTTGGATGGCTCCCAGAGTTAGTCAGTTTGTCCACCTGTCATCTTAAAAAGAAGCATAATATGGAGCAATGGTGGAATAATACTGACAGTAAACCGAAGTACTTGGACAACAACCTGGCCGAAAGGTGCACTGTGGACCGCCATAGCCCAACGAAATGATCCGGGACGGAGCCTGAGTCTTATGTTCAGAGGCAATTTAAGATGAATTATATTGAAATGTTTAGGCCGTATCTCTAATTAAACGCCGTGTCTCGCCCATAGAAAGGAATCAGTCACTGCAGTAAACAAAAATAATCGGCAACGTTCTGAGATAGATTTACAGGTGCAATGAGCACAGCCGGTGTGAATCTTAAACCTTGAGGTACGTGCAAACGTAACTACTAAGTGTTAGAGGGCTTATTTGCGTGCTTTAGCAACGAATATTTGGGACAATATAGGTTTTACGAGCATATATTTCATTACATGACAACGAATGGATGCTTGAATGCACTGTTGGTGCCTCCATTTTGGGCAAATATATCAGTTTAATTTCAATGTGTTCCCCGTATATGCGTGACCTTCCAGAAAGAGAACGGAACGCCGAATCGATCTTATTGCTATTCAGCTCGGTCAACAGGAAATTTACCCTTTGAATTTCAATCACCGGCTTGCTGGACATCAAAACAGAACCACCAATATTCAAACTCTCTTAAGAAACTTTGCCGAAGACACGCGGAAGGGGGAGGGGAGAAGAATTGTGTGGGGTTCGGAAATACCAGACACGAGATTAAACTTCGCTACCTCGGCGCTATTGAACAACAGGACACATCAGTTTTGGTTGAGAACACAACATAAGAGGTGATATTGAAGAGGCAGCAACGCGCACGTTCATGCTACATCAGGGAGAATTTGGACTGTTCTCTTCTGGGGTATGACACAGAGCGTGTTACATGGGTGTAACGAAATATTTGATCTAAATTTATATTGCCAATTTCAGTATAAAGATACGCCTGTATAAATACCTACACAAAGATGTGGGTGAAACCTACAAGTGGCGTTGAAATGTACTGCTAATGTACATACAGCAGTGCCACCTACAGCATACCAGCGACGTAATGATGTACAGTTTTACTGTAAATTATATGGCAGGGCCTTTTTTAAAACCAGCAACTTCCATTTCGGATAATAAATTCCCAACCTTGTATTGACCCGTGTTGTTCATTAACACTTTCAAAAAGGCACGATACTAAAATGTATCTTGAGCTCAGTGAATCAAGTTTAAGTCTCAAAATTTAAGATTCTTTTAAATTTTACCGAGGCCCGTAGCCAGCCCATGAACATGGTGTTTACAGCAGCTTAAATTGCGGGCGCATATATCGCTCACTGAATGCAACTGTGGCACAATTAAAAAACCCCGTATTTTTAGAAATGAGTAAAAGAAAATATGACTTCATCTTAATCTTTTGGCAATGCCTTGGGCGTAACGAATTTGTCTTTTGTTTTTCGTCACCTACAGTTGACATTTGTATGGGCTGCTTGTGTTTAACAACCCCCTGCTAAGATTTTAGCCAAATTTACCTGTTTTGAGTTGTACCACTATTGTTCACATAATTACTTATAAGTCTAGGTTCTCACTTGTGACTTAAGTGAGGATTCTTAAAAATGAAACCCCTTTTCTTAAGAAAATTTTTTATTAAAAATCAAATAAAATTCTTGCTGTCAAACAAACATGGAAACATAAACGTTTGTTAAGAATGTAACTAAACTAAGGCCAATGACTTGAAATCATTCTTGTTCAAATTTGAGTCCGTTGCAAAAAGGTGAATGGCGTGTGGTAGATTTTAATGTTTCTTAAGAACCGAAGAGTATCATCACATTTTCGTATGGAAATGGTTAAAAATGAAAATAAGTTTTTTTTTAGTTGCAAATTCTGAAACAGCTTCAAAGACTTTCTAGTCTTCCTTGAAGTGACACTAACACATTTAAACTCAGAATTCTTTGAGCATTGCTACCTCCCAGAGACCACTATCTTTGGGAAATATCAACTCTTTCCTGTTCGGAAAACTGACAAAAACTTTTCAGTCCACAAGTAGCCCCACAAGAGGGACGTATCTTCCGTTCAGGTATTTCAGTACCTTTTTTTAAAAGTTCTGAATGCGTGTTGTGTTTTTAGTAGCCATTTAGTTTTATCTCTTTCCCATTCGGATGTCACGGCTCTGTATTTTTTTTTTTTTTGCTCTTCGGCTTCCTGTTTTCTTTCTCTGTGGTCGAATCTCTCAACCTGCGCACCGGACGGCCACCTACGGGTGTGAAGATACCAGATGCTGCATAATACAATTTTGACCTCCTGATGATGAGCACATAGGGCTCGAAACATGTAGAGGTATATAATAAACTTATTATAAAACAAGATTTTGTGCATTATTTTGGTTAATTAATAAGATTACACTGTGATGCATGGTCAGAAAAACATCAAAATCTATACTTTGTTGATCTCATCAAATGAAGAGCTCTTGTTATCAGAAGTGTCTGGATAACAATCTTCACTTAATGAATAATTCGGGTCGGCATCAGAAAACTGGTGAGAAGTTTTCTGATGGTGATTCGTTCTTTGGTTAAGCAGCAGCATCACATTCCTCCGTTTGTTCATTCTCAGCATAAGCAAGCACAGACGACGAAGCCTCTGATACAACACATTAAATTACTTACGTAGTTGTATCAGTTTGCTCCACGGCCTATTTTCATAATCAGGTTAACTTTGCTTTGACTGGAGTTTCATTTCCCACAGAAATATGCAGAAAAATAACAGCAATCTCTGTGGTTGAAAGACTTCAAATCGAAGTCGAAATATTAAATTGGGTAAAAATAAAATAATACGTAGACAATAATAAACGATGTTAAAAATAGTTTTCACTTACTTACTTACTCCATGGTGCAGAGCAGCTAACTGGTTTGCAGCTAGTCAAGAAATTCCCCGCATTTCACGGAACCCGAAGGTTCATTACCGCACTCACAAGCGTCCGCCACCTATCTCTATCCTGGGCCAGCCCAATCCAGTCC
>Ga0131853_10006294_pt1 | contig 21446 bp, 13 predicted proteins | sample TergutLab28metaG_FD_92764 | JGI IMG/M metagenome (GOLD analysis project Ga0131853, IMG submission 92764) | Labiotermes labralis P1 segment gut microbial communities from Petit-Saut dam, French Guiana - Lab288 P1 (version 2) (version 2) | ecosystem: Host-associated > Arthropoda: Insects >... | reverse complement strand
GGGCGTGAGGTCTTACGGCAAGTGATGGAAGAAATAAAATCAAAACCCTGTGGAGATGCGGAGTATTGCTATTCATCATATGAACCGGAAAATAATGCTTCAAAAACTACATTTAAATCATATGGCTATGAAGAAGATGGTCGCATAATTGGTGGAGAAGCAGTCGCTCGGTATAAATTGTAATAGTATAAAAGGACGATATAATAAACATGGAAGCAAATATTCTATTGCCGTTAAGCAAAATGCTTGGCAAAGAAATAGTAAAAACTAAACATACGATGATACAGCTACATGGTGGTACTGTCGGAAATGTTCATCTTTTTGAAGGTGTTGCAGAAACTGCCGAGGACGGGCAATTACCGTTTAAAATCGTTTGGAAAGAATCCGGGAAGTGGGAACGCTACGGTGATCATGAATCATGGCACAGAGAATATGATTTGTACATCTCGGAGTTGAACTCAGTATTTTATGATACGCTCCGCTGGCCGAAGTGTTATCATGCTGAGTATAGTGATGATAAAATTCACCTGTGGATGGAGTACATCGAAGGTGTATCGGCTAATGGACTGACCTGCGAAATGCTTATAAAGGCATCACTCGAACTAGGTCGGCTTCAAGGCAGGTTATATTCGCAGAAACCGGCTGTATTAAAAGCCTTGACAAATCTGAGCATTGTTGATGCGATGAAAAATTATTACCATCATTACAGGTCGTGGAACGTGGTATATGATTATGTGCGTTCCTATAAGAGTGAATTGCCAAAGCATCTATGCCAAATGATAATTGACAGTGATGAAAAATCTGATCAAACACATGCCGGTATAGAAAAACTACCTGTTGTTTTTTGCCACAGGGATTTCTGGGTGACAAACATATTTTATACAGATAACGGCATTCGTCTCATTGATTGGGATACAACGGGCTGGGGATACCTTGGTGAAGACATGGTGAGCCTGATAGCAGATGAAGCAGATGTTGACCATATGATAGAATACTACCATAAGTGTATCCCTGCTTATCTTTCCGGGTTTTCGGAATATGCTGATATTTCTCATATAAAGAATCATTACATTTCCGAGAGATTATTACTGCACTTCGGTTATAGATTAGTTGAATGGTTTCTCAATGCAGAAACTCCGGAAGAGAAAGAATATCATAAACAAACATTGCAGAAGATATTTGAAATAGTAAATTCTGTTGCCCCTAGAGCTGACACACAGTAGAGGAGAAGTTTAATGTCAATAAGTAAAAGAAATTGGGATGTTTTATTAATAGGCGGAGCTTCTGGTGTGGGGAAAACAATGGTTAGCCTCCAGCTCGCTCGTCTTTATGGAATCGAACTTGTAAGGGTAGATGTTTTTCAAGTGACGCTGAGCCTAATGTCAACACCTGAACCCCATCCTGATAAACCTTACTGGCAAACACAGCCAAACTGGTGGGAAGAACCTATAGAAAACACTGTAGGACAACTCATAGATGTTGGACGAATGTTAATCCCCGGTCTTAACGCTGTTATAAAAGAAGGGCATCTTGAGGATAATGTACCAATGATTCTTGAAGGAGACTTTATTTTGCCGGAGTTTGCGTCATCATTTGATGATTCGAGGGTGAAGTCAGTTTTCATACACGAGCCGGATAAAGAGCAGATTCTACAGAATTTCCTATCTCGTGAGGGTGAATTACAACAACACCGGGCCGACGTTAGCTATGCTTACGGAAAGTGGATTGCTGAGCAATGTTTGAAATATAGCATACTATTAATAGAAGCCCGTCCGTGGGATAGTGTAATGGAAAGGATTATGAAACACTTGTGATAAGCATGAATAACAATGATAGAATACTAGAGATCGTTCTTCGTTTGGTAAACAAAAAATATAAAGACGATGTAAGCCTTGTTTGCTGTTATGGTTCATATGTTACCGGTACAGCAAACGAAAATTCAGATATTGATTTCTATTTTGTCCCTAAAACAGACAGGGCATGGGAGTTGACAAATTCGTTCATTATAAGCAATATAGGTTATGACCTCTGGGGTGTTAATTGGGAACGACTTGAAAACATAGCGAACTTTGATGATACGTTCGTTTCGCTTGTTGACGGAGCAAGGATTGTATACAGTCATTCGGCAGAAGATGAAAAACGGTTCAACGAACTAAAGCAGCGCATTACGAAAACAATCGCTTCTCCTGTAAACACCGACATGTTATCAAAAGCTCGTAACAAAATAAATGAAGCTGAAAAGAGTTATTTCAAGTTAGTTTCCGGCAGAGATAGAAAAGATAAGAATCAAAATGCCGGATGGGTTTTAGTTAATATTTCCGACGCTGTATGTTTAATGAATAACAGTTTTTTCAGGTATGGTACGAAAAAGCATCTTGAAGAGTTATCAAGTCTAAAGAACCTCCCTGATGATTTTATCCGAACCTATAAAGATATAGTTTCTGCGAAGATTAGTACGGACATTGAAAGCGCTTGTTTACGTTTTATAACATCTGCAATTAAGTTGCATGACGAATTAAATGATGAGTTCGTACAAGTAAAAGAGCCGAAGGAATGTTTATGCGGATTATATGAAGAAATTTCATCAAACTGGAATAAACTTTACAGGGCTTGTGACGATAATGATGCCGAATTAGCTTTCATAACAGGTGTTTTTCTACAAGATAATCTTGACCATGTTTTACGTGAGTGTGGCATTCCAAGGATAGACTTTTTATCTAAATATAGCAACGAAAACCTTGAGGAATACATAAACACGGCAAAGCAAGCTGAAGAGCAATTCGTATCGTACTTAAAAGAACATAATATTCCAATAAAGCGTTATGACTGTGTTTTAGAGTTTGAAAAATCATTATTCATGGATTAATCCTCTCATTATTCGCTCATAAAAAGAGAGGAATAGCTTAACTACATCGATTATAATCAAACTTGGGAAAGGCATTCGGTTATTTAAGAATAGTAACTTTCAAACACATTTATCGCTTATAAACACAAATCGATATAATCAATTTTCCGAACTTCATTATGAAGTTATAAATAATCATGCGTGATGAAAGGAGTATTTGAGATTGAAACAACTTATTATAATTGCAGATATGGAAGGTGCGTCAGGTATCTTTGACAGCAATAAATCATGGCTTTATAACGGTGAAGATGATTGGCGCAATCATGGGCGTGATTGCATAACGTCAGATGTGCTGGCTGTCTGTAAAGCTGTCATTGATTTTGGTATAGACGAAATTCTTCTGTATGACTCTCATTTTGCAGGAAATCCTGAGTATAATATTAAGCTTGAAAAGCTGCCGTCTAAAGTACGCGTTTTTGATATACCCGACAGATGCTTTTACTGGCGCAGAATCAGGGGGCAAGCAGAACAACGACCATTTGGTATTATAACAGTCGGTCAACATGCAAGATATGGCGAAGCGGATGCATATTTCCCGCATACTATACAATCACCCCCCATTAAGAAATTAATCTTGAATGGATTGCACATAGCAGAAATAGGAACCGCTGTGTTGAATTTTGATAACACTCCATACTTAGCAAACATTGGTTGCCGGGCATCTATGAAAGAGGCATTGGAATTGTCTGATAACATTGTAACTATACCGGTTAAAGATAAATCGAAGATGTGGGAACCATCACCCGATGAAACATTTCCGTTAATATATGATGGAGTTACAAAAGCTCTTGAAATTGCGAATATAGCAAAAGTACCGGAGATTAAACCTCCATATCTCTTTTCGATGGAATTGTGCGAAGGATTTCAATATGATGTAGATACAGAAGTCAATTGGAAAGGAACTTTTTCCAAAAGCAAAGCTGAATGGACTGCTCCTGGTATTGAAATTGGCTTGGAGCTGTTTATTAATGTTCGCGCTGCATTAAAAATGACTTAATGTAATGGTGTTAGTATGAATTGACATAGCAGATTAGATTAATTACATTTAGAAAGGTAAAGGGATTAAATGCGAACAGAACAAGAAATGATGGGTTTGATTCTTGGTGTTGCCGAAGCTGATGAGCGCATTCGCGCAGTCAGTATGGAAGGTTCACGCGCGAACCCGGCAATACCGAACGACCAATATCAAGACTATGATATCACTTTTTATATCCATGACATTAAACCGTTTTATAATAATCCGGAATGGGCAATTAAAAAGTTTGGTAAACCACTCATTATGCAAATGCCGGAAGCGATGCGCGATCCATATGGTGATGGGCATTTTAACTATATGATGGTCTACCCCGATGGCAGCCGTTTGGATTTGAGTTTCCATCCGGAACCTTACAAAGATGACGGTGAACCGTCAGTCACACTTTTAGACAAAGACAACGGAAACGGTCTGCGACCTCCGCAACCTCCGCCAAACGACAAAATATACCATATAACACCACCATCACCTTTGTTCTACTACTCATGCTGCAATGAGTTCTGGTGGTGCCTTAATAATGTTGCAAAAGGGATTGCACGGGATGAACTTTCGTACGTAATGAATATGTTAAATACACATGTCCGTATGGAACTGCATGATATGATGGATTGGTATATCGGAACACAGCATGGCTTCAACCTTTCCACAGGGAAAGACGGCAGGTTTTTTAAGCGTTATTTATCAACGGAGCTATATGAAAAGTATGCCGCAACGTACTCCGACAGCGATTATAATAACATTTGGGCATCTATTGATATAATGTGCAATTTATTCCACACTTTGGCACACACTGTTGCGAAACACTTCAGCTTTGTATATAGGCAGAACGAGGAAGACGGTATTCGTGAGTATTTAAGGATGATAAGAAGTATATGATAAGCATCAAGGATATAGATAAAGGTAAGGCATTGATAGCATTAGAGCGTTAAACATGTTGATCATGGGCTACCTGATGTAAAGAAAAGTATCAATGAGTTATTTAGAGTTTCTCTTTTCCGGTGAACAGATTAGCAAAAACAACTGGATAATATAATCAATCTATAGTAGAATTAAAACGTTGGAGCTATAAAAAAGCACTCATGGACGGTGGAGCGTCCGACAATAGAGTACAGGACGTACTCTCCGGATGTAGGAATTGAAAATTATAACTCCGATTCCCGTTGCACATCAAAGGAAGGACATTTCACTTAATGAGGGAAATACGTATCGGCAAGAGAACTATTTCGCGTGACTTTCTGTTTTTTTTGATTGCAACTGCTCTACTGGGCGTTACTATGGCCATCGAGAACACATCAATAGCGAACCGGCTTCACGAGGATTTGGGTTTTGAGATACAGCAACGGACAATGCTCGAGGTTCCCCGTGAGCTGCCGGGGCTTCTTGTCGTATTTCTGGTTGGCGGACTTGCTTTTTTAGGAGATGTAAAAACCGCGGCAGTCGCAAATATCTTCGGTGGAATAGGGCTCTTTTTGTTTGGATTAGTCCCTTCGGGATTCTTACCTGTTATGGCAACCTTGATGATATACAACACAGGTACGCATATTTATATGCCAATGCAGGGTACTATCAGCATGTCGTTTGCAAAAGACGGAAACATCGGACGCAGACTTGGACAGGTCCAAAGCGTGAGCATGGCTGCACTTATTTTGACATCAGGGTCTTTGATTTTGCTCTACAGATTCCTTGAAATCCCCTTTGTGGTCTCGTTTACCGTCGGAGCAATAGCAATGATACTAGCAGGCGTAATGTTCTTTTTTATCGGACCTCTACAGGCAGCACCCCGCAGGAAACGATTTGTCTTTAAGAAAAAATACAAGCTGTTTTACATGCTGTGCATTATCTTTGGTATGCGAAAACAAATTACTATTACATTCGTTCCATGGCTTATAGTGAGAGTATATGATCAGCCTGTAGTTACAATAACAATACTTTTTTTCATTGTATCCGTGATAAATATTTTCTTTCGCCCATGGCTCGGAGGTTTCATCGACTGTAAGGGAGAACGGTTTGTACTGATGATGGAAGCGTTTCTGATAATAGTTTCGTGCCTTGGCTTTGCCTTTTCAAGATACCTGTTCCCCGAATCTGTTGCTCTTATCGTTGTAGCATGCTGTTATATTATTGATAACCTCTTCTCCGGTGCAGGCATGGCACGGACAACATATGTAAAGAGACTCTCCGATGACCCGGGCGAAGTCTCTGCAACTTTGGCATTGGGAATATCCCTCGACCATGTCCTGTCTATGTCAGTACCAACAGTCGCGGGAATCTTATGGGCAACAAATATGGGGCAAGGTTATGTCTATGTCTTCTGTGCAGGACTCGTAATAGCAGTGCTGAATCTGTTGATATCTAATAGAATCCGCGTGCCCATAGCTAATGCTTCGTAGCCCTGACCCCTACGGTCTGCCTTCAAAGGGATCCGGAGAATCGGGTTCTATTACTTCTCGCGGTAGCGGAAGACCGGCGCGTTTATCTTCGTCGAATGATATCGACAAGTCGAGTATTTCTCCGTCGCGCCAGATTGTTATTGTCGTTGTATCACCCGCTCTGTAATCTCGCAGGATAAAACGTAAAAGTTCAACAGAATCAACATCATTGCCGCCGAGAGCGGTAATAATATCGCCTACTTCCAAGCCTGCGTTATCTGCCGCCGAACCGGGAGCCACGCTTCTAATATATACACCGACAACCCAGTCAAAATAATCGGCGTTGGCAGGTGAAACAGGCTGCCCTGTTATGCCTATAAGTGCCCTGCCGGTGATATATCCATGCTCAATAAGCTCCGTGGCTATCTCAATAGCATCATTTATTGGAATAGCAAAACCAATACCTTCAACATTTCCGCGTACAACCTTTGCGGTAACTATGCCTATGACCTCACCGTCCGAATTATAGATAGGACCTCCGGAGTTGCCGCTGTTTACGGCAGCGCTGAATTGGAATGTTCTGATGCTTCTACCTTCAACCGATACGACTCTGTCAAGCGCGGATACTATCCCATCGGTCATGGTAAACACAAGGTCGCCGAAGGGATTGCCAACGGCATAAACTGTTTGTCCGACCCGTATATTATTACTGTCACCAATAAACACCGGATATAAGCCTTCCGCATCAATCTTCAGTACAGCTACATCGTTATCTCTTTCAAAGCCTATAATCTCCGCCTCAAAGGATTGACCATCGTTTAAAATGACATTTACGGGCAGATTATTGGCATGGGCAATTTCAATGACATGAAAATTCGTAAGAATATATCCATCACTTGAAACGATAAATCCCGTGCCTGAAATCGGCGACGTATCTCTTGATAGCTCCGGAATTCCCATGAAATTCGGGGCATCTGTGTTTATGACAACAACCTGGTTACGCGCCATATCGTAAATATCTTGTGCAGTCATTCCATCGCCGACGGATACGACAGGGCTTGTTGTGCTTTCATCAGGGCGTCTGTCGATAAAACCATTACCCAGTACAACCTGGTTGGGAGGAGCGAAATCCCCTCTCTCTATTCTATGGTCAATGACAATATATGCTGCCGCAGCACTCAGCACCGCACATACAAAAATCAGCGTCATTGCACGAATAAAACCGACAAGCCCTTTAGTGTTTTCACGTGATGACCCGTTTCTGCCGTTGCCGTTTTCGCGCGCTCTCGGATAAGGCTGGTTTACACATATACCGGGTGAATACATATTCATCGGAATATCATTTGATTTGTTATATACCGGTTTGTTGTACGCCGGCTCGTTGTATGTTTGCTCATTGTAATTTTGCTCGCTGTAATAGACAGGTTCTATTTGAACCGGTTGATCATATATATGTTCGTTATAATAAACAGGCTCGTTGTAAACGGACTTATTATATTGTTGTTCATCATATTGCTGCCCGGAAACAGGTGACTCGTCGTAGCTATGAGTCTCAACGCTTGCAGAATCAACAAAAGCATCGTCCATACCATCCACCGATGCCTGTTCCGGATATTCTCTTTTTTCATCATTGTTACCGGGATACATTCACTTACCTCGCTTTGTTGAAATTGCTGAATATTAAACTTTTTATATTGTATATCATCATAGCTTTATTGCTAAAAACAGAAAAAAGAACGCTGAAAAAGATGCCCTAAAAGTCTATAAAAATTATATGTCCATTGAATGAATAAAAAGGGAAAATTCTAAGAATATTGAAATTCCTTGACACTTGTTCGTGCAAGGAATAGAATACACAAAAAGAAAATTCCGTATCGGGAGAGGAGAACTGCCAAATGGCTTATTTTTTTAACGAACCTTCACGTACATTCAGTGAATATTTGCTTGTGCCGGGCTATTCAAGCGCGGAATGTATCCCAGAAAATATCAGCTTGAAAGCCCCGCTTGTAAAACACAAACGAGGTGAAGAATCACCACTGAGTATAAACATCCCTCTGACATCCGCAATCATGCAGGCAGTGTCCGATGATAACATGGCTGTTGCGCTTGCAAAAGAAGGAGGGCTGTCGTTTATTTATTGCTCACAAAGCGTCGAAAATCAAGCTGCGATGGTAGCAAGAGCAAAGTCATACAAAGCAGGCTTTGTAACCAGTGAGTCTAATATCAGCCCCGATTCACAATTATTCGACATTCTGGCTCTTAAAGAAAGAACAGGACACTCAACAGTCGCTGTAACATCAGATGGCACTGCAAACGGAAGCCTGGTCGGACTTGTGACCAGCAGAGACTACAGAATCAGCCGTATGGACGGCACTGAATATGTGCGTGATTTTATGACACCAATCGACAGGCTGGTAACAGCGCCATCCGGTACATCACTAAAGGAAGCTAACGATATCATCTGGGAACATAAGCTTAATTGCCTGCCGGTAATCAATAGTCAAGGAAGACTGATGCATATGGTTTTTCGTAAGGACTATGAATCTCATAAGGCAAATCCGCTGGAGCTGCTTGACCCCCATAAAAAATACATTGTCGGAGCGGGAATAAACTCACGTGATTACATTGAACGTATACCTGCCTTGGTTGAAGCGGGAGCGGACGTTCTCTGCATCGATTCATCAGAAGGTTATACTGCATGGCAAAAGAACACACTCGCATGGGTGCGTAAAAACTATGGTGATACTGTTAAAATTGGAGCCGGGAATGTTGTTGACGGCGAAGGGTTTAGATTCCTTGCTGACAACGGTGCTGATTTTGTCAAAGTTGGTATTGGCGGCGGTTCAATTTGCATAACACGCGAGCAAAAAGGCATCGGTCGCGGGCAGGCAACCGCTGTAATCGATGTATCAAAAGCACGAAATGAATACTTTGAAAAGACCGGAGTATACATTCCTATATGCTCCGACGGCGGTATTGTCCACGATTACCATTTCACACTTGCTTTAGCTATGGGAGCGGACTTTTTGATGCTGGGCCGCTACTTCGCCCGATTTGACGAAAGCCCGACCAGCCGTGTCAGCATAGGCGGCAGCTACATGAAAGAATACTGGGGAGAAGGCTCTGCACGCGCCCGAAACTGGCAGCGCTACGACATCGGCGGCTCACAAAAACTATCTTTTGAAGAGGGTGTCGACTCATACGTACCCTACGCAGGCAGCCTGAAAGACAATGTGTCTTTGACCCTCGGCAAAATGCGTTCAACCATGAGCAACTGCGGTGCTCACACAATCCCGCAGTTACAGGTAAAGGCAAAGCTAACCCTCGTCTCCCACACCTCCATCCTCGAAGGCGGCGCCCACGATGTCTTGCTAAAAGACAGCGTAACGCCAAAGGGCTATTCACAGAACTAATTCTTTATCCAGCCAAGTCCGTACGTCATCGACAAGCGTTACAGCATCCTTTATAAAGGCTTCGTTATCGGTCATGATACCTTCCAGGTCGCCTTCTTTTGCCATTCTTTCCAAGTTTTTGGCTTTTTTAGACAAGCTTTTTGCACCGATGCTTGCGCTTGCGCTTTTCATTGTGTGGATATTTATCGCATACCCTGTCAGACTCTCTTTTGAAACATTGCGCAACCTTTCTATCTCTGTTGGAATGTTATAAACAAATGATTTCAAAATGTCCATATACATATCCATATCGTCTTCATACAGAGATAATCCCAGTGTCGCATTTACTCCCGGTATGTCTACCTCTATTGCGGAGGTGTCCTGCTCTGAGTGTTGTTGCGGCACTGGTTCGCGTTGCGAAGATGACGCTATATTTTCTGTTTCCACAAGATATTCCGGGGGTGTAGCTGCGTCTTTAATAATCCATGTCCGTATTACTGTATCAAGCTTCTTAATATTAATCGGCTTAGAGACAAACGCCTGGAATCCCTCGTCCAGAAACATGCGCTCATTACCTGCAACAGCATTAGCGGTTAGTGCTATAATCGGGATTTCTCTTGCATATTCCGTGTCGATTTTACGAATCCATTTTGCGGTTTCTATTCCATCCATTCCCGGCATCATATGATCCATAAAAATCGCATTATAAACAGGCTCTCCAAGCCTCATTCGGTCTATGGCGTCATGCCCGTTTAACACGCAATCCACTCTCATATTATATTTACCCAAAAGACCTCCGGCAACGTCCAGGTTTGTCGGGGAGTCATCTACAACGAGTACATTTACCCCACTTAAATCGGGCCGTACTAACTGTCTTTCGTTGCTGATTTTGCTGTCCTCGTAACGGAAGTTCCGTAAATCATCCAAAGTCTTTGAATCTATAGTTTCCTCACCGATAAAACTCTGACGGATGGAAACCTCAAAAACAGACCCTTTGCCGTATTCACTTTCTACGGTTATGGTGCCGTCCATCAGCTCGGCAAATCCTTTTGCGATTGCAAGCCCCAAGCCGGTTCCTTCAATCATTCGGTTGGCACGGGTATCCACCTGATTATAATCAGCGAAAAGTTTATCAACATCCTCGGCACACATGCCGATTCCCGTATCAATGACAGAAAAAGAAAGCAGCACATCATTAATTCCTTCTTCCCTTGAACACCCTACACGCAATGTGACAGTCCCTTTACGTGTATATTTAAAAGCATTGCTCAACAGGTTAATTAGAATTTGCTTGATGCGTAAATCATCACCGTAAAGTATGGAGGGCAAGTCATCACCTATCTCCAGATGGAATGTAATTGGCTTATCACCAATGCGAATGATACTTAAAACTACTACATCATTAAGCAGACTCGCCAGTTCATATTGAGTCAGTGATAATGAAAACTTTCCTGCTTCAATTTTGGAAATATCCAAAACATCGTTAATAAGGCTGACCAACGTGCTGCCGGCGGCATTTATCTTTTGAAGATATGCCCTTTCGGTTTCAACGGTGTTACCGCCTTCCAGCAACAATTCGGTTAATCCCACAATTACATTCATAGGTGTGCGTATTTCATGGTTCATGTTAGCAAGAAAGTCGCCTTTTGCTTTACTTGCCGCTTGTGCTTCTTCACGGGCGTTTTGCCGTTGTATGCCTGATATCGCAAGAGCCATCAAGTCTGACAATGAGGAGACAAAGTTTTGCTCCTCAATGGACCATTCACGTTTGTTCGAGTATTTATCACAGCAATCTTGATCGGCACAAACCAAGCCAACGAACTTTCCGTCAAGACGAATCGGTGCTTCAAGCATTGCGCAAATTTGCGGATTATAACCGTCGTCTATTTCAACTGATTCTCGAACATTGCTTGTGACGATCAATCGCTCATTGAACAACAGATTTTTATATTCTTCACGGTCAAGCAGGTCAAAATCATCTTCGTGTATATGTTTGCTTATTGATGTTTCATAACAGGAGAGGTTAATCAAGGCATCTTCATTTTCCGATATTGTCCAAATGCTGATACGGCTAACATCAAGAACTTTACACCCTGTAATTGTAATAAAATCTGCGGCGGCTTTCAAATCACCGGCAGAAAGTGTTTGCGATTTAGTAATCTCAGCAAGCGCGGAGCTTAGCTTTTTCGCATATTCGATTTTTAATGTCATATCGTGCTGCTCCCGCAAGTCACGCGTATACCCGATAACGACATCTTCTCCGCCATATGTAGCCTTAACAAGCGTCACTTCAGCAGGCACGGGAGTATCTGTAGCCGGAATTCGGTGCATCCAATAAAAAACACAATATCCATCATTAAACGCTTTATGTACAAGCTTAATAGCTTTTACATCGGAGCGTTGCCCATCCGGTTGAAATTCAGGTGAGCACTCCTGCAAGAACCTTTCAGCATATTCGGCTTTGTTCTCAAATCCGTATAACCTCACACCTGCATCGTTACAGTCTATTGTATTGAGATTTCTGTCCCATATTTGAGCACACAGAGGAGAAGTATCAAGCATCAGCGTTAAGCGTTCATTCATGGCACTGACCGCGTGCCCTGCGGCAAGAGCAATATGCAGCTCTACCCTTTTGATAAGCAGCTCTTTGGTATAAGGTTTCATGATATAGTCGACTGCGCCCAAAGAAAGCCCTTCTATTTCACTTACAGGGTCAATTTTCCCCGTTACAAAAATAACGGGGATTGTCATCGTTTTTTTATCGCTTTTTAGTTTCTTGATAATCTCAAAGCCGTTCATTCCGGGCATATCAACGTCCAATAAAATCAAACTCGGCGTTACATTATCGAGGATTTCAAACATTGCTTCAACAGATGGAGCATCAAAAAAATTGAACCTTCCCGACAAACAGTTTTTTGCGATAGTGCGGCTTACTCCATCGTCATCAACAATAACTACAGTATCACGATTTATTTCCATTATACAAACTCTTCCAGCTTTGCCATCAGGTGCTTGCTGCGTAGCGGTTTCATTAACAGCCCTACAGCTCCTACCTCGACAGCCTTGTCAATGTATTTTTTTTCGGAATTAGCTGTGATGAATATTATCGGTGCCATGCATCCATCTTGTTTGATTCTTCCTGCAAGATCATAGCCGTCCATTTCGGGCATTTCTATATCAAGCAAAATCAAATCGGGGTGCTCATTTCTGGCATATTCCATAGCATCGGCGCATGAGGTCGTACAGAACAGGTCGTATGGAGAATTTTCCATCATTTTTTTAAGCGTGTTGAGAAACAAAACAGCATTGTCAACTGCAAGTATTTTACTTCCTTTTTGCAAGAAAGTCTGTTTTGCCTGCGGCTGTGAAGGATGAGATGTTTGCCATTGTGTTGAAGGTGCATAAGATGTGCCTCCATGTGATGCTATCTGAATATCTATAGACAGAGAGTTCACAGAATGAATAAAGTTTTCAACAACTGCCTCCAGAGAGTCGTAATCAGGGTTGGCAGCTTTTAGAAGTGTTTCAATTTTAGTACAATAATCAGCTACGATTTCGGTCGCGTGAAGTCCGGTCAGCGTATCGCAAAGTGGAGCGAATATTTCTGTAATTACTTCCGGCTTAGCTTGATTTTCTACCGCCTCATGCAGCAGATCTGCTTGCATAGGGAAACGATCAATAAAAGAATTTATCGAATCAATATACATTTCAAACCGTCTGTCGGACATTTTGTCAATTATACCGGAAACGTTCAGACCGCGGATGAAATACAAGCGTTCTCTGTTAATCATTTGGTGTTCACTCCGTAATAAAATATATTAAATATAGACATACTACATTACAACCGGAAATAAGGCAACAAAATAAAATCTTCTCAAAAGTAGACTTTATCAACATAGCCATGATAATATATACAAATACCGAGAAAGTTTGCGCATATTAACGGCACATCATGGGGGATATAATCTATGGCTGAAGCTAAAAGGTTTGAAGAAGAACGTATACAAACGCTTGATTTGTTGCAACAACGGAACAAGCTGATGCAAGCTGTCAACAAAGCGGCAGAGCTGCTGTTTGTAGCGGATGGAAACAAGAGCTTTGAACCTACCTTGATCAAAAGCATGGAAATCATCGGCAATGCAATAGATGCCGACCGGGTTCATATATGGCGAAATGACGTTTCATTTGACGATGAACGGATTATTCATGCCTATATGTGGCTCAGCGAAATCGGCAAAGAAAAAATAAAAGTACCAATGGGTATAATGGATTTTGCACTGCTGCCCAAATGGAAAAAGAAGTTCGAACGCAAAGAGATTGTAGGCGGTCCGGTTTCGAGCCTTTCGCCGGAGGAAAGATCATTCTTCACGGCTTTAGACATTAAAACTGTTTTGTTAATGCCGCTGTATCTGGATGAACAACTATGGGGACTTATCAGTATAGACGATTGTGTAAACGAGCGTGAGCTTTCGGAAGATATTATTGACGGTTTACGCTCGATAAGCCTTATGATGGTAAGCGCAATCATACACCATTCCCTTTTGAACCAAATCAGTGACGCAAATGAACGCTTGATGCTGATGCTCGACACTTCTCCGCTTAGTACGCAGATATGGAGGAGAGACCTCGCAACAATTGACTGCAACGATGCGGCGATGAAGCTGTACGGCTTTAAGAGCAAGCAGGAGTACTCGGACAGATTTTTAACGGACTGTTCGCCGGAGTTCCAGCCCGACGGGCAACGTTCGGGTTACAAGGCCGTAATGCTTGTCAATAAAGCCTTCGAGGAAGGCTACTGCGCCTTTGACTGGATGCATAAAATGCCTGACGACAATGGTGAGTTGATCCCGGCTGAAATAACCCTTGTCCGCGCAAAATACAAGGATGATTACGTCGTTCTCGGCTATACCCGAGATATGCGTGAGCGGCACGATATGACACAAAAGATTGAATACGCGAAAAAGTTAAGCTCCGCGCTTGCGGAAATTACTAAATCGCAAACTCTTTCTACGGGAGATCTGAAAACCGCTGCCGACTTTATTACCATTACGGGGTGTAAAGTTCTCGATGTCAGCCGTATCAGCATTTGGACAATGTCGGAAAATGAAGATTCATTGATTAACCTCTCATGCTATGAAACATCAATCAACAAACATATACATGAAAATGATTTTGACCTGCTTAACCGTGAGGAATATAAGAATCTGCTGTTTAATGAGCGCCTGATTGTCACCAGCAATATTCAGGAATCAATTGAAATAGACGATGGTTACAATCCGCAGATATGCGCAATGCTGGAAGCACCGATACGCATTGACGGTAGATTCATTGGTTTGGTCTGTGCCGATGTGGATGTTTGCGATGAGTACCCTGCAAGGCGTGAATGGCTGCTGGAAGAGCAGAACTTTGTCTCATCCCTTGCCGACCTTATGGCTCTTGCCATATCCGGCCTTGAGCGTCATAAAGCACGCGAAGCCGCGGAAATGGCTAATCAGGCAAAATCCACCTTCCTGGCGAACATGAGCCATGAAATACGGACACCCATGAACACAATACTCGGAGTAATCGACATCCTGTTGCAAAACGAGTTGTTGCCTTCGGATATAGAAGAGGGGCTTAACAGGATATACAGTTCCAGCGATATGCTTCTTAGTATTATCAACGATATACTGGATTTCTCAAAAATCGAAGCAGGGAAAATGGATATAATACCGGCTCCATACAAGGTGGCGAGCATGATAAATGATTCCGTCCAGTTGAATGTGATGCGGATCTACGGAAAGTTAATCGAATTCGAGCTTCAAGTAGACGAAATGCTCCCGGACAGGCTGATTGGCGATGAGATTCGCATCAAACAAATACTGAGTAATTTGCTGTCTAATGCTTTCAAGTACACGGATATCGGCAAGGTCACGCTGTCTTTCGTTTCAGAAACCCGGCAGGCTGAAGAGGGAGTAACACTTGTATTGATTGTACGCGATACAGGCCGCGGTATGACGGATAAACAATTGAAGGGTTTGTTTACCGAGTATTCCCGGTTCGACCAGGAGGTCGACCGTGCTGTCGAAGGAACAGGGTTGGGGCTTACTATAACGCAGCGTCTGATAACGCTGATGGGCGGCAGCATCAACGTGGAAAGTAGACCGGGGAGCGGTACGGTGTTTACCGTGCGGCTGCCGCAAAAAACCTTACCTGACGGAGGTGTTTTGGGTAAGGAAGTCGCAGACCATCTGCAACAGTTCAGAATGAGCTATGTGGAACGGGCACAAAGAGGTCAGATACTACGTGACCCGATGCCATATGGCAAAGTTTTGATCGTTGATGATGTAGAAGCCAACCTTTATGTCGCAACAGGTCTTATGAAACCGTATGAGCTGCAAATCGAGACCGTGATGAGCGGGATAAAAGCCATTGAAAAGATCAAAGGCGGTTCGGAGTATGACATTGTGTTTATGGATCATATGATGCCCGATATGGATGGCATTGAGGTTACTTACAACCTGCGTGAAATGGGGTACTCCAAACCTATAGTCGCCCTGACGGCAAACGCGGTCATGGGGCAGGATGAAGTTTTTAAGGAAAACGGATTTGATGATTTTATTTCAAAGCCAATAGACATAAGGCAGCTCAACATCATCCTGAACAAGTACATACGCGACATTCAACCGGCGGAGATAGTTGAAGCTGCACGTCTTCGGCGAAGCGGCTTGAAGGAACACATCGCGGACGAAAAGCGGACAATTAACATGGACGCGGAGGGCTTGGATATTGCCAGGGGGCTTGCACGGTACGGGGGCGATGAAGTCGTATATTTCAGGATTTTGCGCTCATATGTGGTTTCCGTCCGCTCCACCCTCGACGTTGCTGAGGCATTCAGCGAAGACAGGCTTCATGAATACAAAATCAAAATCCATGGCCTCAAGGGGGCGAGCATGGACATTTTTGCAGGGGATGTAGCTTTCTTGGCCGGAGAGTTGGAAGACGCGGCTGACGCCGGAGATATAGACTTTATCATAAAGCATAATCCTGTTTTCCTTGAAGCCGCCCGGAGATGTAAAACCGCTATAGAAGCTGTACTATCATCTATTGACGAACATGCATCGCAAATAAAGGATGTCCCGGATGAAGCTCTGCTTAAAAAGCTCCTTGACGCCTGTGAGGGATATAGAATGGTTGATGTTGATGAGACGATGGAAGAAATCGAGAAATTTCAGTATACGCAGGATGACGGGCTTGTACAGTGGCTGCGCGAAAATGTCGACCTGGTAGATTACCCGGTAATCACGGAAAAACTGCAAAGCTTACTAAACACTTGCACGAAATGACCATTCATTTTCATGGTTGTTTTGTGCCTAAATGAAACGAAAGGAATGGTCATTTTTGGAAAGAATAAAAGTTATCTACGTTGACGATGTGAGCCACGCCTTGTTGTCAGTACAGTCAAGGTTGAAGGCGAGTTGTGATGTCTATCCGGCGAAAACGACTGAAATATTATATGAGATTCTTGAAAAAACAATACCGGACTTGATATTGTTGGACATAAACATGCCGGAAACCGACGGCTATGATGTCCTCAAACAACTGAAGGAAAATGTCATTTATTCCGAAATTCCTGTAGTTTTCCTGACCGCTAAGAATGACAGGAGCAGCATTCTTGAGGGAATAAAGCTCGGTGCTGCCGATTACCTGACCAAACCGGTAAGCGACGAAAAGCTGCTTGAATGCATCGAACAACAAGTCAATCCTGCAAAACGGGAAGCCAACAAACCAATCATACTTGCTGTGGATGATAACCCCAGCATGTTAAAATCGGTCAGCTATATTTTGCGTGACTTGTACACAGTCCGTACGCTTGCGACTCCCGAAAAGCTTCAAAGCCTCTTGGAGCATATTATACCCGACTTGTTTTTGCTGGACTATAACATGCCGATTCTGAACGGGTTTGACCTTGCGATCCAGATACGCGCAATGCCTGAACATGAAAAAACCCCTATTATTTTCATATCGACAGAAGGGACAATCGACTATGTATCCGTTGCGGTGCATCTCGGAGCAAGCGACTTCCTCGTCAAGCCGGTTGACGAAGTGTTGCTGCGCGAAAAAGTAACCGTTCATTTAGAAGACTACATAATACGGCGGCGTTTACGCCCTCAGTAAGAACGGTGCCACACACCGCTCCCGGAAAATAGCCTCTAAACCGCTGCTACTTGAATTGAATCCATTCGATATCAATATCACAGCCGGGCAAAAACACTAAAGTCACCTTGTTTTTGCCTTTTATTTTTTCTTCAAGATCAAAGGTTTTTGCGGTATATTCCTTTATTGGCGGAGCTTCTATCATTGTTCTGACTTCGTCATTTTTATCGTCGGTTGTGATTATCTGAAACGAATTTTTCTGCTTACAGCGATAGTTTATTTCAATCGTTTTTGCACCTGTATCTCCAAAATCCATATCGTTAAATCCTATGGTGACGTTGTTGCCGATATTTTCAATTGAATGTGTCTTTATACTGTATGTATCACCATAAATGAAGTCATTATCCGTAATGCTTAATTTCTCATATGCTTTATTTTGGCGGGTGAATACAAATCCGCCGATATGTACTTTTCCGTTAAATACAAAGCATATTGTTTCTATGCCGTACAACCTGCGGGGGAGTTTATAAGGTGCTTCTATGTAGGTGTTCCATATCGAGCCTTTGTCATATAACAAGCTGCATAACAAAGACCCTTCTTGTCCCGGCAGTCCGCCCGTCCAAACATCAAATACGAAGGGATCCTCACTTAGCGGAAACAGCGATAGAGTTATTTCGTCCGATCCGAATGCTCCGAAATCAATGTTTTCAAACCCTACGTGGCTTTCTCCCTTTTGAAGTGTTACTACACCTCGCTCGTTACCGTTTCCTAGTTCTGCATTACTGAGGTTATATAAGCCGCCTGTAATATACGTGTACGGATCCAGCAACGGTTTGCCATACCCTTCAAGAATCATGCTTGCTTGTGTGTATAATGAAGTATTTTCGGCACCGTTTTTGACGCCGCAACGGATAAAAACCTCGCCGTCGCCTGCCGGAGTGAGAACTGCACTGCATCCGTCATCCGTTGCTTCAAGGACACCCAAGGGACTGTTAATACCGGATACATCGGTGAGCCGCCAGACAAGGTCGTTGTAAGTCGCATTTTCGGGATACGTTTTTGCCGTAACTGTAAATCCTTCCAAAGTCAGTTCTATTTTGCGAACCGGTATGTCTTCATTGCATTTTTCAACATAAATTTCCATCATTTCCGTAGAATCCGCTTTTGCTATGGCAAGCACTTTGCCGCTAAACAGCCGTCTGCTGTTTGTTTGGTATTGGTCAAAGTCTGTGGAATCTCCGTTATCCATACCAAGAAGTGCGCCGTTTGTAATGCTCACATTTACACGGGTGTTAGCGTTTTCAACTGCATTACCATCCTTGTCCAATGCTGTTATTTCGAAGAACGTAAGCCCGTCAATAGTTTCTGCTTTGACATCAAACCTTTCTGCATCACCAAACGAGCGGCGAATCGTTTTTGCAACTTCTTTTCCGGCTTCATCATATGCGATACATTTCAGCTCTCCCGGTTCATAAGGAATCCGGAAGTCTCCAATCAGTTTTTTGTCTGTTTTGTGGTTTACTTTAAATGCTCCTATTGATTTGCCGTTTAGGAAAAGCTCTGCTTTCGGTGCATTTGTACATATGCGTACATCTATCATTTGTCCGGGGGAAAAGTCCCAATATGGAAAAATATGCACAAACGGGGCGGTTTTGTAATCAGTCCATGCAGATTTAAAGGCATAATAACAATCCTTTGGGAATCCTGCTGTGTCAATTTGTCCGAAGTAGGAGTTTTTTGTGTGGTACGGGGTCGGCTCACCTATATAATCAAAGCCTGACCACAGAAATTGACCGAAAGAGAAATATGCATCCCTGTCATCTGTTATGCAATTATCGATACTCTTTGCTCCCCAGCTTGTTCTGCTGTTACCCAACGCCGAGCATTGTGTATCATCATCGTGTAAAATCTCCTTACTGAGCGGGAAATGGTATATACCCCTGCTTTGAACCATTGAGTAGGTTTCTCCGCCGTATATGACCCAATCGGGGTGTTCTTTATGATGGTCATGGTAGAGTTCCTCGTCGTAATTGTAGCCGACGATTTTTATTATATCCGCGCATTTTTGAGTGTTTTCCCAAGGCAGATAGTTTGATGAAAATGTAATAAATGCATGTTCCATAGGGTCATGCTCTTTTACGAGAGACATCAATAATTTCATAGTTTCCGCGCCTTTTTCATAATCTGCGTGGGTATCATAGATTTCGTTTCCTATACTCCACAGCACAACGGAGGGACTGTTGCGGTCACGGCGTATCCATGACGCAACATCCTTTTCTATCCACTCATCGAAGAACCTGGCGTAATCGTATTTAGTTTTCGGAAGCCTCCACATATCAAGAATTTCCGACATTACTAAAAAACCCATTTCATCTGCAAGCTCCATAAACAATTGCGCAGGAGGGTTATGAGCAGTACGTATAGCATTTATTCCCATAGCCCGGAGAATATTTAGCTGTCTGCGCATTGCGCCTTTGTTTACTGCCGCGCCCAATGCTCCGAGGTCATGATGTTGACAGACACCGTTGAGTTTTACTCTGCGTCCGTTGAGGAAGAACCCTTCGTCCGGTGTCAGTTTTATTTCACGTAAACCAAATCTTGTAATGACAGTGTCCGTGACATTGCCGTCGACGAGCAGTTCCGATTTGAGGTGATATAAGTACGGGTCGTCTATATCCCATAGGTGAGGATTTTTTAAATTTAGGTTAGGGCTCACTTTGGGCCTTAACCTAAACTCTATGCTATCGCCTGTTTCTATAATGGTATGGCGAACCTCAAAACTGTTTTGTTGATCCGTCATTGCGACTTCCGCTTCAACATCAACCATCCAACTCCCATCATCTTGTTTGACGGGGGTTATGTATATGCCATCTGAAACGAAATGTACGGGATTCCTTACCGCTAATGACACATTTCTGTATATACCTGCACCCGTGTACCATCTTGAGCACGGGGATTGATAATTCACCTTTACAACAATCGTATTTTCGCTGTTTATTACCAAAAATCGTGTAATATCGAACTCAAATGCCGTATACCCATACTTCCATTGACCGACTTCCTTATCGTTTACATATACAACGCTCTCGCCCATTATTCCATCGAAGCGAATAAAGACACACTTTCCTTCAAAGCTCTCGCGCTCTGCAAAAAACGTCTTCTTATAGAAGCCGTAACCGCTCTTATAAAGGTTGTGCGTATCACTAATAAGCCAGTCATGAGGTATATTCACAGGTGCATAATTGTCTTCCGTGCCTTTTGAAAACAGCCATCCGTCATTAAAAAGTTTCATAATAAGCTCCGTTCTTTTTATCGTTTATGATTGTGATTTATCATTTTTCATTTATCATTTCCACACTATTTCCCCTTCTCAATAAATGTTGTTTTATTATTCTTTTTTCTTGACACAGAGAGTGCTGAGTAATAAAATAGTTCAGATGAGAGTAATGGAGTATGGAATCATTACGATTCACATAATTTATTATAGTCTATATATTATATAAGGAGGTGTCTGTATACGCAATGCCTGATTCAGTATTATTTTATGGAATTTCCGCGGCTGTTTTAGTCGTAGCCGCGATAGTATTTTTCTTTCTTGGCATCACATACCG
>Ga0131853_10006292_pt1 | contig 21449 bp, 13 predicted proteins | sample TergutLab28metaG_FD_92764 | JGI IMG/M metagenome (GOLD analysis project Ga0131853, IMG submission 92764) | Labiotermes labralis P1 segment gut microbial communities from Petit-Saut dam, French Guiana - Lab288 P1 (version 2) (version 2) | ecosystem: Host-associated > Arthropoda: Insects >... | reverse complement strand
CTGTACTGTTGTGGGTGAGAAACTTCAGAGAAACAGCGTCTGCCGCAAAAAGAAAATGTCCAGGAAGAGAGCCTTCACTTAGAACTCCTGAGAACATCGAACGATTGCGTCAGGCTTTTGTCAAAAGTCCTCCGCTTGCGGGAATGTGCTGACAACATGGGACATCACCTCACAGACGCTATATTCAGGAAGTGAATAGTGTAATTAAAATGCTTTGAGATAAACATAATTTTGGTAATATATTCACCTAAAAAGATAGTATACTTTTCATTTAATTGTAACTTAAATATCGTCAGGTTTTTCTGCCGGACCCTGTAGAAACCTCAAGAATTAGAAGACCTAGGTCAAAGTTGTTCTGTTGCACCACTGAAGTAGAAGAATAGTACAGTACAGTAAAATTTTACACACCAAAAGAGTGGGAGCTATATGCTTTTATATTACTATATACTCCTGTAAAAATACTATAATAAACTTTGTATACAAGAATTATTGTAATTTGGTGGCAACCATGTATGTGTTTGGGGGCATGTGGTGGTGCAGTTGGTTGAGGCACTGCACTACAAGCCACAAGGTCATGGGTTCGATTCCCAATGGTGTTACTGGAATGTTTCATTAACATAATACTTCTGTCTGCACTATGGCTCTGGGGTTGACTTAGCCTGTAACAGAAATGAGTACCAGGAATATTTAATGGATGTTAAAGGCGGCCAGTGCATAGGGCTGACAACCTTACCACCTTCTTATGTCTGTTGCCTTTAATTTGGGAACCTCAACCTTCTCAAACCCTCAGGGCCTGTCTAGGCCTGTACAGGATTACACTGCTGTTTATTGTATTGTGGTACCATATTTCATTGCATCATTCAAGCTCAGTTTTAAGACTGCTTTATGATAAAAAAGAAGTTGGTTGCATGATTTGTATGAGTATTTAAAAGTGAATTTCTATGAAAAGTAATATTGTGTACTTGATCTTTCTATAAATATAAAAAATTTTCCCTGAAAATCGAGTAATTCATGTTTAATTGATAACAGCAGGTCAGTTAACCTTCAACATATTTCAGAAATCATGGAATCAAATCCCTGCACTAATTTTAAAAGCTATTTCATGCCATACATAATTTTAGTATGTGATCAGTACGTCACTGTCATTGTTGAGACATTTTATTCAGTACTGGATTTGTGCCAAGGAGCCAGGATAGTATACGAGGGAGTGCTGATAAGTCCTAGCCCAACCTACTTCCTGGTGTCGTAGGACGGAATCGGTAGTGTCGTTGGAAAGAGGGGTCTGTTCATGTGCCGAATTGCAAGTCTTTTCTTGTTACAGAGGCTGAAAGGAAGCATGTCAGGCGATGCGCGCGATTTCAACAACATGGAGATGTGAGCTGTCATCAAGTTTTTTTCCTGCAAGGGAAGGCACCGAAGGAAAGTCATGCCATTCTAACAAAAACATTAAGGGAACATGCACCATCGTATGCCACCGTCAAAAACTGGGTGGCCCAGTTTAAACATGGTGATTTTTCCACCTGTGATGTACCTCATCCTGGATAACCCAAAACAGTGACCACCCCCGGATATTATTGATCAAATTCACGAGCTAATCTAGGAAGACTGCCGGATGTTGGCTAAATCAATAGCTGATCAACTGGGCATCTCTCATGAGCTGGTTGGGTCAATCATTCATGAAGATATGGACATGCGGAAGCTCTCCGCGAAGTGGGTCCCGAAATGCCTGAATGCGGATCAAAAATGTCAACGGTGCCAGTCGTCTGAGCAACTTCTGGAATTTTTTCAGCGTGATCCAGGCGATTTCCTTTCGCGATTGGTGACCATGGATGAAACCTGGTTATATCACTATGACCCAGAGACAAAGCAACAATCAATGGAGTGGCAGCATAGAGGCTCACCCCACCCCAAAACATTCCAAGTACAAAAATCCGCTGGAAAAGTTCTCGCCTCGATTTTTTGGGATCAAGACGGCATCCTCCTCATTGATTATCTTCCAAAGGGCCAAACTATCAATGCGGAGTATTACTTGTCTCTGCTGGTGCAATTGAAGGAGATTTTGAAGGAAATATGCTGCGGGAAGGTCACCAAAGGGGTCTTGTTCTTGCACAACAAAGCCCCAGCTCACCAGGCACTTGCAACCCAGAAGAAATTGGCCTACCTGGGCTTCCGGTATCTTGATCACCCACCCTATTCTCCGAATCTGGCCTCGTCGGACTACCACCTGTCCCCAGGACTGAAAGAAACAATTGTGAGGTCGCTATTTTTTGTCCGACGTGGAGGTCATAGCTGCCGCAGAGACCTGGTTGGATGGACAATCTTCTGAATTTTTTTTGAGTGGCTTGCAAAAGTTAGGGAAACGGGCTAAGAAGTGTAGAGCTTCGTGGGGAGTATGTTGAATAAATCCCAAGTTTGGTCACTGTAGCTTGTTTCCTTCCTGGACGGGCTAAGGACTTATCAGAACCCCCTCATAGTATATTGGCTGGACTACAGTTTGGACAATATGTGGTTCAAATTCCAGCATAGGAAAGAAATTTATCTCATCTCCAAACCATCCAGACCAGCTTGCCTCCACTACCTTTGTATGCCTTCGTGGCATGTACAAGGACAACTTTTACTTTGCTGTATATGTACTGAGTTTACTTCAGCTGTGAACCCCTGTAGATCCATGTCGTTTTTTCTTCAGGTTTATAGATTGTATAATCTGAGATTCAGACCACACTGTGCCATTTCATTTGTTCTCCCACACCTAACTGGTTAACCCCATGGAACTGAATTCCTTCTTAAATTGTTAGTAATTTACTTTGTTAAAAAATTTCCCACCTTCTTTGGAACCCAAGATTCCTTATTGTGTTTGTTCATATAGCTCACCACTAGACTATACCATGAGACAGATTTTTCAGTCTTGTGCAGCATTTTATAATATTTTTGCCTTTTCTATACATTCATTTATTCATTGTGTGTTCTGTCTTACAACAGGTCCATAACCTCTTCCACAGTGAGTTCTCTACAGAGTGTGATCTAGTGCTTCCTCTTTCAATCTACAGTATCATCTCTTTTAATTAGGTCATCCAGTAGCTGCTTACATCTTCTTCCTCGTCTTCCTGTCACTTCTATCCTCCCTTCTATCTTTCCTTCAATAACATGTTTTAGAAGGCAGTTTCTATGCAAGATGTGATCAATCCAGTTAGCCTTCCTTCTTTTTTATTATTTATAGGTTATCCTCTCTTCCATTGTTTCTATGTAGCACTTTGTCATTGCACACAAGATCAGTCCAACTGATCTTCTCCATCCTTCTCCAGCACCACATTTCAAAATGTCGAACTATTTCTGATCTGCTTTCCAAAGTGTCCAATATTCAGCACCTTTCAACCCTATACTCCAAATTTAGCACTTCACTCTTGTCTTCCTTACAATTGGAGTGCAAGTTGCTGGTGAAAAGAGTCTTCTTCATGTTGAAAGCTGCTTTTGCCATGGCAGTCCTGGATTAAATTTACCATGTACATCTTGCATCATTTGTTATGATGCTGCTGAAATAGTTGAAATATTCCACATTCTTCAGCTGTTTTTGATCTATCATAATCTGTATTTGGATGGTTGCCTTGAGATTCTCATCACCTCAGTTTTTTTACATTCATTTCCATTCCATAACATCTTCCGTATTTCAGTTGTGTCCTGCAGCACCACTTTTCTACATATGTTTCATAAATTGCATTTTTCAGCTTAAAGTGAATGGCTTCTGTTTATACTCAGTAATTGGCTATGTAAGAAAATCTATTATTACTTCCTGTGATCTCTCCTCTGTGTAAGACATAATATCACATTATTTTACATAACTTTATATTCTCTTTGCTTTTGACATAACACTATATTCTGAGCCAAGTTTTTTATACATTTTTATCTGTATGAATTTACTCCAGAATTAGTTGCAACAAAGTGTCTTGCTTCAGTTTTTATAATCCTGCTTTATATTTATGAGGCCTTAGGTTTGAGTCTTACCCCCAGAGTCCAGCTATCCCAACTGAGGTGTTAATGATCCTTAGTCTATGAGAAAATGTTGGATAATTAAGATGAAGCCAGGAACTACTAGTTATGATTTGTAGCATGTTTGAAATTTTACATCTCTGAAATAATTAGAAGGAGCTATGAATGATGTGAGAGTAAGTGTTGTTCTCAAAACCGTTGGGGCATTCAATGTTTACAAGTGATCCTATAATTGCATAATGTCACATTACAGCACAGCAAGCGAAAAAATCAAGTGGTAGATAAACAAGATGATGTTGGGGATAGGAATAGTAGCAGAGATGAAGAGTTGGTGCACCCACGAAGGCACCATCACCACCATAGGCACAAGTATCACAGACATTCATCAGTTCAAGCAATGGAAAGAGAAGAACTGACATGTGAAGGGTATGTACAGATTTTTTTAACATTTTCAGATATATCTGTTGCCCCCTCTGTCTGTAGTATGCCCAGAAGGTCACAGCCTAAACATTCACTAACTGCGAAAATCACGTCTTGTGTGTATTAATAAAACAATAATCTCTATGAATTAGAATCACTCTTGGTAAAGCTAATAATTTCTCATTTAGTGAAGAAATTCTTCCAATTTTATGGAACCCATACATGCATTGTTGTGTTAATAAAAGTTTATTAATGGTCCCTGTCCTGAGCCTGATTTTATCTATTTCACATCATTCTATCCTATTGCTGTGACTGCCATTTTAATATTATCCTCCCCTCTTTGCCTAGGTCTTCAAAATGTTCTCTTTGAAATAGCACTTTAAAATAGAAAAGTGAATGTGTAGTGTAGCCTGTCAGGTGGCCTTTGGATGCTTTTGCTGATGATGTATCCACCACCTTTTGTAATTTAATTTGGTTCTACAAGCTGTATACATATTTAACAGGGAACCATCTCAGTCAGAAGTGTCAGAGATCCCAGTGAAACAGCAACAAGAACAACAGCCAAAACCAGAACCTAGGCAGAAGCTTTTTAACAAGATGGAACACAAGTGCAGTCGGTCAGGTAGTCGTGCTGCTTTGTTGCAGGAATTGGATAGATTGACAAAGGAAAACAAGGAACTTACGACAAATTTGCAGCAACTGTCACATTCTAGTCAAGATTCTGGCTATCAGCAAAGTGAGTGAGCATTCATTCTATGTACACTGAGCACCATAGACACCTGGTAAAATCACATATGCTCTGTACTGTAGCAAAGTACAAAGTAGCCCGAAAGTGCCAGCATTCTGTAAGCACACATGCAGTAGACATATCTTTTGCTATATGTAAAATTCATTGGTGCTATGTTCCTATCATTTAGTTAAGTGAGTGGTAAAAGGCACTGGCTGTGTGCAAGTGAATCAGAAAAGGCTAGGAGCTGTACAGTTAGAGAATTCCATTTATGCAGTGACTCCAAAGCTACTCTGTGCGAAACTGGACTTCTGAGATATAACTTGGACAGGCCACATAAAATCTCAAAGTATTTGACATTTGCTTACCAAGTAAATTTCAATTATTAATTAAGTGATTTATGTGATCCTAGCAAGTAATTAAACAAGTCCTTTGAATTCTACATTGTTCACATGTTGATGTCTCTAGAGTCATGTTAATATGATAACATTAAAGCAGATGAAATGGTTAGACTAGATTTTATGGGTGTGCACATAATGACCCTGGGACCAGATATAGGCCTGTTAGCAGATGTGTGCTTTGAATGAAGCACATTACTTTGTTTAAAGGGGCCTTGTGCTAAGTCACAGGGTTTTATAAACCAGATTAATTATGTGCTCCAAATAACACAACTTCAAGAAATAGCTCTTATTCTGTTTCATTCACTACTTGGTGCTGCATACTGTAGACGAGTTGTAAAAAGAGGCAGTGTTTGTGTATTTGTCCAAAAAAACCTGAGGTATACAAATATTGATTTGAGTAAATATTGTAAATATCAAGACATTGGAGTTTGTGTGTTAAAACTAAAATCAACCTTTTTTAATGTTTGTATAATGGCAGTTTATAGAGCACCTACTGGAAATATTAGCTTGTTTCTTAGTAGACTGGATGATATAACCAAGACACTTTATAAAGTTGACTTAAAACTCATTATATGTGACAACTTAAACATAGATTATCTTACAGATAATGTTAAAAAAAAAAAAAAGACAACTTGATGCAGTGCTTTTGACTTACAATATATCAGCTTCAGTATATTTCCCCACTAGATCTCAAGGTTATTCCAGTAATGCAATAGATAGTATATTGATTGACACCTATAAATTTTACTGTTTCCTCTCTATATAATGGATAATTGGTTCATGATGCTCATTTATTAAAAATAACCGATGTAAATCTTCAATTACAAAACCATCACATTTATACTATTAGAAATATAAATAATTATTCAATAGAGGAATTTAAAAGCAGACTAAGTTATGAATTCTGGGACAGTATCTTCGGTTACAATGGAAAAATAGATATAGACATATTGTTTAATTTATTTCTTAATAACTATGTAAGGATATTTTATACTAGCTTCCCTTCTAATAAAATAATTGAGAGAAGTAATGATAATTCCTGGTTAACACGAGGTATAAGACTTTCTTGGAGACACAAAAGATGTCTTTATTTACTTTCTAGGGACAGTGGTGGTGTTATTCTAAAGAATTACTACATGCAGTATCGTAAAACTTTAACAAGTGTTATTAAAGAGGCAAAGAAGTATATGTATAATAATCAAATTATTAACTCTACCAATAAAATGAAGACAACTTGGAGTATTATAAAAGCAGAAACAAACAGACTAAAAAGACCTATAACTACAACTATTAACAACTATCAAAAATCTCCTGAGGCTTTTAATAAAAATTGTTTGTCAGTTACTGAAAATATTTTTCAAGATGTTAGATGCACCAACAAACAAGGTCACAACATTTATAAAAATCCAAACTATTATGTGCTAAACCTATTTCATAAACCTTTTCCTAGTATAATGTTTAAAAATACATCACCTAAAAAAAATGAAAAAATTATTAGCTCCTTAAAAATAAAGGAATCCTCTGGCTTTGATGAGGTCTCTACAAAGATATTAAAGATTAGTGCTCCCTTTATTAGTTCTCCGTTGAGATGTATGTGTAATAAGTCTGTGCTGTCTGGAACCTTTCCTACTGGACTAAAATATGCTGTAGTAAAATCTTATTAAAGAAAGGAGATAAGGAAAACGTAGCAAATTACAGACCAGTTTCTTTACTAACCTCATTCTCCAAGGTCTTTGAAAGAATTATATATGACAGACTTTTGAAACATATTGAGACCAATAATATTTTAGCTTTTGAACAATTCAGTTTTTGAACCTTCTCATCAACAAAAAAAGCCTCATATAAAGTAATTGATGATATATTAAATGTGCTCAATAACAGGACGATGGTCGGAGGTATCTTTTGTCACATACAGAAGACTTTCAATTGCTTTAATGACAACATATTACTAACAAAATTAGAGTTTTACAGAATAACAGGAATAACTTACAAACTACTTAAATCATATCTTAAGGGTAGATATCAAAGAGTGGTCTTAAGTAATCATTCCTCTAGTTCATGCTCAAATCGGGTTGAAATAACACATGGTGTGCCTTAAGGATCAATACTTGGACCATTACTTTTTCTACTTTCTATCAATGACTTACTGCAAATAACAAATGACAATTCTAAAATTTTATTATATGCAGATGACACTAGTATGATTATCACTAGCCCTAATTCTTCAAATTTTGAAAAAAGTTTTAATAAAATCATTCAGGACATAAATGAATGGTTTAAAACTAACTTATTATCATTAAACCTGGACAAAATGCATTTCATACAGTTTGTGACTAAGAACAGCTGTTCAGCTGATCTTAATATTATGCATGAAAATAAGAAAATACCTAAAGTCTACAACACAAAATTTCTTGGGCTTATGTTAGGTAACACACTTTCCAAGAAAACCCATATAGATACTATTTTACCTAAATTAAGTTCAGCTACCTTTGCATTGAGCGTAGTCAAACAATTATTGTCCCAGTATTCACTGAAAATGGTATATTATTCGTATTTTCATTCTGTAATGACTTACAGATTAATATTCTGGGGGAATTCCCATCGTAGTAATATTATTTTCAGACAACAAAAAAGAATTATTAGAATCATTGTAGGGATAAGAGGTAGAGATTCATGTAGAGAGCATTTCAAGAAGGTAAAAATACTACCATTACAATCTCAATATATATTATCACTTACGCTTTTTGTGATCGATAATGGGAATTATTTTAAGATGAACTCTGGAATACACAACATAAATACTAGGAATAAATCAAATCTACATCTCCCAATATCCAACTTGTCAGTATATCAGAAGGGAACCTTTTATACTGGGATTAGGCTTTTCACATGTCTACCTTCTCAAATAAAATACCTGTCCCATAATAGAAATCAATTTAAATATGGCTTGAAAAATTTTTTGTATTTTCATTCACTTTATACCTTGGATGAATATTTTAGCTATAATAAGATTTAAAACATTTATTATTATTATTATTTAGCCATTTTTTTATGTTTTTAAACTTCATCTTGAGAATTGTTGACCTGTTAATTAATATTAAATCGTAATATATTTTAAAATTATACAACTGAAATGTTTGTTTGAATTAGTACATATTTGTCAACCTTTTGACTACCGCTGTTTTCACAGTGGCTGCATTGTATCTAATCTTACTCTAGGCTGTTTGTATCTATTATCATGTATTGGAATGTATATTGACGAAGTTAAGTGAAATTGACATGTTACATATCCTGTGGGCTGCATCCCCCTTCCGGATCAGACAAACAAAAATGAATTGAAGTGCAATACATATTTTGATCCATCTGCTGGCCATCATCAGGTAGTTGATTTAAAATTGCTTAAAAGGAACTGTTAAATAGAGTCCTCACCTTCACATCTGATGTGTACAATGTCCATTAATAAAACGTTATTACCATTAATGGACTAATAATAATAAATTCCATGAAGTTGGTTGCCAGGTGATAGTGACAGCTGAGCTACACACTTACATTCACACAGGACATGCATGGCTGTTTCTTCTTTATCATGTCTTTGACAGGTGGGACTATATGCCAGTCACACTTCCAGTAGTTGTCCCTTCAATTGAAAGTGTACCATCTCTTATCTCAACTGGTTCCTACTCAGATCCGATATTTCCTGGGTCATTTTAGCAGAAGGTTCCTGAATGAAAGCCATTCCGTGTTGTTTGTCCAGTTGTGGTCAGACTCCCATATTTTTGGCATTTTATTTTGTGTAGGCAGCATGTGTGGTATGTATAGAAAAAATGAAAAGTGAATGTATGATTTTGGCTAATACATATTCTTGAGATTACTTGAGATATATCGATATATAGTACAATGTTGAAGCTTTGGTAACACCAACAAGTGCACAGTTTCACAATCTATGTATTTTTCTATTACTTAACTTGTACATATTTCACCATTGTCACCATCTTCAGGAAGCTTACACTAATATATCTTAAATATGTACAGCAATAAACAGTTTACAATAAATGTACTTTTGTTGTGATGTCAGTAGTGCAGATTGTGGTTAGAATTATATATAAAATATTGTTGTTAATGTGGTGATAATACTATGTTTGTTGCTATGATTAAAAGTTGTATTTAGTTTCTGTTACAGATAGATTTTGTTTACAAACATCTATTCCTGATCCAAATTGGATTCTGTCATGTGAAATATAAATGATTTTCTTAAGTTGTTTATGAAATATTAGATAGCCTTAAAATCAGTCTTAGAGGGAAGGTTGTTTCATTGTGGCCTAGAATAGGGTACAACTATGATCTCCTGTCAGCATGGAGGTGACCCTGCAAGTACCATAAGAGCAGGGAATTTCTTACCCATTAAGTAGCTGTCAGCTTTTTGACAGTTAAAAAGGCTTTTGCATTTTATTTTCAGCCACCATTAATGAAGCCCTTCGCAAGAAAGAGGAGGACATTCGGATTCTGAAAGACAAGCTCTTAAATCTTGATGCAAGCAACAAACAGCTTGAAGAACAGAGAGAGGCCTATAGAACAGAAGTGGAGCACATTAAGGGACGGGAGGAAAGTGGGTCAGAGCAAATAGCTAACCTGAAGGCTCAGAATCAGGAGCTCAGTGAAGATGTCACACTGCTTAAAAACCTAGTGTATAGGCTTAATGTTGAGCTGGACAGATACCAGCAGAAGTTGCACAAACTGGGTGCCACGGAGTTACCTCCATTGAAGGTTACACAAAGTGAAGTTCAAGAAAAGGAAGCTTCTATGTCTTGGAGGAATGTCGATAAAAATGCACTTGGTCCCTTACTTGAAGCATACCAGGAAGCAATAAAAGAGAAAAATGATTTGATTCATGATTATGAACAAGATTTAAATACATTTGTAGCCAAATGCAAGCAAATCGTAACTGAAAATGAGAAACTGTATCAAGATTTAGAGGAAGCAAATAAACAGGTGAGTACCCTATTGCATTTGTTATGCCTTGATGAGGAAAGTGCATGAAGCATAAGTAACACTGATGTCAAACTGTACAAAATAGTTTTTACTCTCCACCATGGAATTCGGTTAGTAAAGTGACTGTGGGTCAGGATAACTGGAATTGATTTCCACCAGGCAGAGGCTTTCTTTTTATCACCATAATTAGTCCAGCTTTTGGCCAAAGGTACAGAGAGGACTCTTTCTGGAGGTAAAGCAGCCAGAGTGTGAAGCTGATCACTCACTGGATGCATGAACCCCAAAAGTTGAAATTATGAGAGATCGGTAACAGGAACATGGGAGAAATGTAAGAGTAACTTCCTAATTTGTTTTTGTCAGCCTGTAAGACTTGTTATGATGTTATTCAAGAAGCATAAAATGAGCCACACTTGCATCCTTCATGGGATAAGTACAAAATTCATACAAAATTTTTGTTGTAATATCTCTTGAGAAGAGACAAATTCAGATACCTAGGCACAGAAAATTCAACTATAAGAAATCTGTTACTTTTATAAAGTCCTATGAAATCTGTATAAATCATTTATGTATCCCACATTAGAGGTTTTGAACAATCTGACCAATGTAATATGTTTTCTTTTGGGTAATTCCCCGGCGTCTTGAGTTCTAATAGCCGACGTTTCGGAACCCTCTATCAGTTCCATCTTCATAGGCAGGTGGATGAAGTACTTATCCACCTGCCTATGAAGATGGAACTGATAGAGGGTTCCGAAACGTCGGCTATTAGAACTCAGACGCCGGGGAATTACCCAAGAGAAAACTTATTACATATAGAACACGGCGAAAGCTTAAAATCAAGAATCTGACCAATTCTCATGGTATTTTGCGTGAAAATTTTACTGTTAGATTCCGTCCCAGAGTATCATACATTTTAATTTCTTACAATCAATAAAAGTAACATGGCTGGTATGCTATCCTACAAGAGAGGAGCAACATGCGCTATGTGAGTTGGAGAGCTGTAGTGGTGGATGTACGATAATGGATCTTCAATAAATGTGAAAGTTTTATAAAGGCAATCATTCCCATTTAGTGTCTAATAATAATAATGTAGCAGATGTTTGAAATTCTTTTTCAAACTGGCAGTCTGATATCCAGTAAACCACTGGGACTAGGTATGTGAAATTTGGTGTGTAGATTATTATTAAAATACAGGAATATTGTGTGTGAAGTATTGCTTTTAAGTGAGCAGTAACATTAATGGTGACAATGCAGATGTTTGAAGTTCACTGAGCAAGAACAGTAATAATAGCAACCGAAATGTGAGCAGTAGGAAAGTAGGCTGTCTGAGATCTTTCATTCATTCATTCACTGAGAATTCGAATAATCCACTTCTATTAATGCAACCATAGGACATAGAATTTGTCATCAAGCATATCATTCCAAGTAAAATAAATAGAAATTGTCATATTCATGATTTAACAATATAATAAAGCATCACAAACTTAACATATAACAATTCATAAACCCACTACAATCAGATACTCGTATAAATTTCAAACATTAGTAGAATATAATACATACAAGTTTAGAGCTAAAGTATAATATGAAAGTAGTTTTTTTCTAGTTTTGATTTCATATATAATACAGAATTTTCCATGAAGTACTTTCGATTATTGACATTATTGACAACGAACACGGTTATAGTACCGGGGTGCTGATAAGACCTTAGCCCGACCAGGAAGGAAACAAGCACGGAAGCATGTCAGGGATGTGCAAGATTTCAACAAAATCGAGATGCAAGCTGTCATCAAGTTTTTTTTCCTGCAAGGCAAGGCGCCGAAGGAAATTCACCCCATTCTGACAGAAACATTAGCTTGTTTCCTTCCTGGTCGGGCTAAGGACTTATCAGCACCCCTGTATATGTGTATTGAGCTGTAAAAGGTAATATTCCTAAAGGTTTAAAAAATTCTCTGCAGAAATCTCTGCTTCTGGCTCCCATCATAATTCTAATGATTTTCTTTTGTAATCTATAAACTTCCATGGAATGTGAGGAGTTTCCCCAGAATAACAGTCCATAAGTCATTATTAATGAAAATAAGCATAATAAATCATCTTAAGTATATCTTGTAATAAAAATGGTTTGACTACTCTAATTTTGTAGCAGGCTTGGTTCAATCTAGGTACAATTTTACCTATGTGACCCTTCCAGGATAATGTATTGTCTATCATATTTCCTAGGAACTATAAATTAGGTGTGTTAGTTATTAATTTATTATTATATTGTTTTTGTTTTTGTTTTTTGTTGTTGTTGTTGTTGTTGTTGTTGTTGTTGTTGTTATTATTATTATTATTATTATTATTATTATTATTATTATTATTAACCAGTTCATTAAAAGAGTTATTTTTTGTCAAAAATTGTATAAAGTGGATTTCTTTTAATTTAATGAGAGAAAGTTAGTATTATACTATTCGTGAATTTTTTTTTTAAATCATATTAATATCATTCTCAAATATATTGTGATTAGGGTTATTGACAATTAGACTTGTATCATCAGCAAATAATGTTATTTTGTAACTTCCATTTGAGTTTATTTTGAGTGGTATTTTAGGCAAATCATTAATATAAATTAGAAACAACAAAGGTCCTAGGATAGATCCCTGAGGGACACCATAATTCACTTTCCCCCAACTGGAGAAAGTATTTTCATTCAAAGAATGATAACTTACACTCCTTTGATATGTGTTTCAAGATATGATTTGATTAAGCTATGTGCTCTGTCTGTAATTCCATAACGTTCCTATTTAGCTAAAAAAAAATGCCTTTTTTAATGCAATCAAATGCTTTTTCTAAATTGAAGAATATACCCCCCACAAAAATTTTTTTACTTTAAGTTTCTAATATTTCATAAATTAAGTCATAAGTCATGAATTTGACTGAAATCCAAATTGCTCAGATACTATAATGTTATTCTACCCTTAACTCTTTACTCTCTTCTGTGTAATGAATGTGATGCATTACAGATAGCTGAGAAGTGTGGTACCTGGCACACATTGCAGCAAGACACAAGCCTGATGCAGGAAGAAAATGAGTTGCTTACAAGCCAGGTTCAGCTTCAGAAAGAAAAGTTGCAGCAGATACAAGTAACATATGATGAAAGAGGTGGGTGTTTGTTTATTGTATTGTGCTAAAAATACTGAAAGTCCTTTAGACTCTACATTCCTGAAATGACATTGCACCAGCTAATATAGTTCATCACTGTGGCATTACCGCTGACTGTATACTTGGTGGCTAAAATACACAAAGGCTAGTTACCCATTAAAAAAAAAGTACATAAACAAAGAAGGCAGAATCTTAGAAAATAGACTTTTTATTCACTGGGTAGAAATCTGTCATGAATATCAAATCAGTGTACAGTATTTATAGTGTTGGTGTTTGCCGTGAATCAACATGTTTTCATGTTCTCATTCAGTTGCAGAATTAACCAGGGACAATGAAATGCTGGTGAATAAGTTTCACCAGTATCGCGGGGATCTGCTGACCTTAAGAGGCCAATATTCAGTACTCAGAGAGGAATATGATCACTTGAAGAAAGATGCAGACAACAAAGTCCCGTTTGCTGTGCATTCTGCATCTGTTGCAGAGTGTAGACGGTAAGTTGATCATTGCTAAAGCAACTTTAAAAGTAAGTTATTTCTTTTCATGAAATGGAAAATAATGTTTATTATGGTGCATGTTAGGACATTTAACTGAATATTTGTGAATGTGACTAGTCTCAGCCAGCTGATGCCAATGAACTGGAAAGATGACCACAGTACTTGTCTGTGCACAAACAGATGCAGGAATTCTTTACTGTATCATAACAGGTGTTAACCATTTAAAGACGTGCATTTGCATATGTAAAAACACAGGAAAACACCCCTAGAAATTTATTTTATATATTTAGGTAACAAGGAAGGATGCTGTGTAATCTCTGTTTCATTTTTCATAATATGTTAATTTCATAAATTTTTCTTCTTCTGTTCAAATAATATTCATATTTTCCATAAACAGTGCACTGAAATTTCAATACCTACCTAATAGGATAAGGGTTAAAACATGGATCTGTGGTTAGGAACTCAAAGTTAAGCAGCAATATCTCATTGGAAATCCCCTTCTTGCCAGTACTGCCTGAAGCATGCAAAGAGTACAGCAAAACTAAAGTGATATCATTGGTTCTTTTAATTTCTAGGATGTGCACAAAGAGTGCTGTACAAAGTCAAACTGTTGACAAATATTATTATTTATAAGCCATGAAGTGCAAGTACATTATATATAGTTGTAGCAGTGGAAATATGGCCTCTGGCAAAATCATTATGACAGTGCTGGGGCAATGATATTTTGTCTGAGCCCATTATTTACCAATTAATACAGCCTCCCTGATACTGTTTTCTGTTCTGTAAACTTAACAGAGCCTTGAAAGATAAAATATTTTATGATTAAAGGCAGTTTAACATGATCTAATGGAGAGCGACTTTTAGCAGCTGCAAAGACTAGATTTCAGAGCTACTTCAACCTCTGGCACTGACAGAGAATGGGCTTGTGTGTGATGAAGGAGCTGAGCATGAAGGGTCTCAACTTTCTGTTCCTATAAGCACAGTATCTTATTTTATACACATTGAATTGTGATATTACTGTATTTAGACCTTCCTTATCATACAGGGTTTTGGACATGCCTTGGACCTAAGTCACAAATTCATTTATAAATTTTAATTTATATTATATGTATTTTATCAGACTTAAAATGATGAAGAGGAGGAAAAATTAATAGTGACCATGGTCCGTGTCAAAATCAGATTTGTGACATTTATGATTAATTTTTTATGATGCTGTTCATACACTTGCCCATTGGCAAGAAATTTTCAGAATATTGTTCTTGTAGCAAATGACCTCTTTGCTTTTTATGAAAGCTTGGAAAATACACCATTTTACATCAGAGGTGGCTACAAGTGACATTAGTGCTTTAACCTTCAGAGCACTAGTCATATATGCTGAAATCTTCTGAAAGGGTTCTGTTGATTGACAGGTAACAAAGTGGCCATGGACATCATAAATAGGGATTGTTATATTAAACCAGTTACTAATTGTGATGAATCTTGATGTTGTGTCGCTGGAAGCCACCACCAGTATCGTACTTCTCAGTTTCTTGCAATCATTAGTAACAATACAGCAGGCATGCCATGCTGCTTGAACTACTCGACTGTGATGATGAAAGCACTACAGTTCTTTGAAATGCGGGCACTAATGATCCACTGACACAGAATAAATCCCAGAAGACTGAGATCTTCTGAAGCAGGTGTGATGTCCATGTGAACATGTATGGATTTTCTGTTGTTAAAATGGCCATAACATGAAGTTTGTCCAGCACTGTTATGGTAACACAGAAGTCAAGATTGCATGGAGCTGCCTATTTTATGCAGATTATTTGCTGTGATAGCGAATAACCAAAATATTGTCTTCAAACACAACAGTTGGAGTCAATACCACTTTAAGAAGATGGTAAATTTTACTTGTTACCATCACATCTATCACTGACCTGGGCTGCCAATAAACCACCTCTGAAATATGTAATGGGATTCTTTCCTGGAGCTAACTGTGAAACATATCTTTTAATCTTGTCTCTCTGTAATGCATCCACCTGTATGCTTTGGCCTTTTACGTCCCTTTGTATAAGCAAACACATGTAGGAAAACACCCTTATAAATAAATTTTATATACTTAGGCAACAAGGAAATTTGCTGAATTTTTAATACATAGCTGCATAATCTCTGTTTTATTTTCCATGAAACATCATTTGTTTCATAATTTTATCTCTTCCTGTTCAAATAATACATTTTTCATAAACCATGCAATAAAATTTAAATACCCGGCCCAGTATGATAAAGGTTAATGGCATATTGGTTAGGCACAGGGCACCATAACCTGTATCTACATTTTCAGTGCAAATTGTGCAAATACATCCCATTCTAAACAATAAAGGAATATAGGTGCAGGGGAGGGGTGTTCTCTATACTGAAGTCCATTCTGAAATGTTTGTATTTGCAGGTTACTTGAAGAGTTGAAGTTCAAGTATGAGGGGGACAAGAGCAGTTTGACAAGCCAAGTTCAGGAGCTGTTGTCGCAGAAGCCTCATCTGGAGGTGCAGCTTGTCAATGTTACAGCTGAAAACAAGCGACTGCAGATCCACGTTAAGACCCTTGACAAGCTCCTCAAGTATGTTTTGTATACTATGATATTTTCTTCGTAACTTATATTACTGAACATGTAAGATAATTCTTTCCTTCTGTCTGTTTCTTTGTTTCCTTATTTCTTTTATGTCTTGTCATATCATTTGATGTCTTTGAACTGAGACATGTGGATGCATTCAGTTCGTTAATACAGTTTGGAACTCGAAAAGGATTTCGTACCTTAACAACTTTGTAACAAGGCATTTAATCTTTCCCATGCAGAGTTCACTTTAAAAGGCAAATATATTCCTGCATTTGTACAGCTTCTTAGGATTTTATGATTTCTATCCCTCTGAAGTCAGCATCCATTTGCCAAAACTAGGCACAGGTGGGAGGTTAGTATTCAAGTGGGCCTTAGAGAAAGGGTGTAAATGTGCAGATTGGATTTAATTAGGTCAGAATAATGTCCAGGAGTGCTTTTTTAACACAAGAATGAAACTTCAAGTTTTGTGAAGCAAATCATTTCTTTGATAGCTAAGTATCTATAAGCTGTACACAGAATGTCCTTTATTGTGGAACTGACAGTAAACTTTTGGCATCATGGTTAACAGTAGCAGTTGGAACCCTTCCAAAAATTATATTCCTTCACCATAGGCCCTTCTGTACACACATGTTTCTGCCAGCTCCACACTGGAAGCAATGTTAATATTGTGGTTTAATGTCCCAGAAAAGCACAGCATCAGCGTGAGGAGTTGCAGGCCCATCTGGTTACATGTCAGGTTGCTCGAGATGCATCAAAGAGACAGCTCAAGAGGGCTATGATGTTTGCAGAGGAACTTGTAGCAGAGCAAGAAAACCTGTTGCATCAGCTGCATGCAAAACAGGCAGAGAATAACTCCATAGCCAGGCTCGGTACTACAATAGTGTACCGTATGGGTTCTCTGAAAACGAAACTTAAGGTGGGTGGTTGTCATGTACAAAGTACAATTGTGTGCAGAAAAAAATTAAATCTATGTAACTCTGTCAGTATATACTTCAAAGTCATGTAGTTATATAGTACTACATTAAAAGAATGAAACACATCTTTATATTAACACAGTCTAAATTCAGTCAGGACTTTTGTTGGTTCTTTGTGTGCAAGAATCCATTGTTTAATTGTTGTCAAGAATAGGACAGTGCACATAGCATAAAAATTGCTATTTAATTATTGCAGAAACCGTAACACTTAGGGTAGAGTGTGTTAGCACAAAGTATGTTTCTTTTTTCTGCAACATTCATTACATATTGTTTGAAATCCATTAACAAGTTTTATTGAAACTGGCCCTGTTGTGCCTTGGACTGTTGTGATACATCTGCTTCTGTAGTCTTGTTGAAATATGAGAGTTGAATAAAAATTAATGCCTCCAACTTTATAACTTGCCAATAGATGATAGCACGGACGCATTTCAAGTTGGGACATGTTCTGTAGTATCTGTTCTTTCACCAGAATTGGCAGCAAGCTGCTGTGAAAAGATGTTATGTTGCTATTGTGCATGAAATGGAAGATGCACTGAGCACTTATCAGTGCACTTCAAGCAATGTGCTACGATCAGAAGGAGTCTGTCCACTTGAAATTCACTGCCAAATGTAGGTTGTCTAGGGTGATTACTGTTTAGATGTGCACACTGTATATCACTGGGCCACAAATCCAAGCTTTGGCAGGAAAAGTCATGGCTACAATTTTGGGGCTGCAGATGGTGTTATTGACATGGCCATCATTGAACCTGAGACCACCATCAACTCAGAGCACTACATTGCAACACTCAGAACTTTGAAACAATTAGGAAGAGTGTGGATGCACAAGAACATTTTGCTGCAACATGACAATGCTAGGCCTTACACCTTGCAAACCACCATGGAAGCAGTTGAGAGGTTGGCTCTCACTGTCCCATGACACCTGCCGTACAGACCGGACTTGGCAACGTATAACTTCCACTTTTTTAACAAAACTGAAGGAAACCCCTCATGGACACCTGTATGACTCACATGAAGGGGTAGAAAGGTCAGTCAACCCGGATGAAGAAACAAATTGTGGAGTTCCTTCGTGACGGCTTTGAGAAACTTGTCCGTCTTTGGCAAATTGTGTGGAGAATGATGGTGTGTATGTAGAGAAGTAAATACAGAAGACAAGAGGTCTCATTTTCTCATTTCAAGAATTATTTTTATGTTTCATTTGTTGAAATATACTTATTAATACAAAAGTAATTGAGTTGGAGGTATTATGTTTCATTCACCCTAAATATATTTTGAGATGTTTATTTTTTTTAACTTCTGACTCTCCTGATATGAATTTCATTTCTGTAGTGCTGTACCTACCATGATGTAGTGTGTAGCAGTCATCAGGGAAAACTTTTACTGATCATTTCTGTACAGTCACATATCACATTTTATGAAGTTAACAGAGTTCAGAACCTAAACATATGCAGTGATACCTTATAGTCCCACATATTGCATTAGATCATGAAATGCTTGTCGAAGGACAAGAGGTAAATACTACAGGAAGAACAATGCATTTCAGCTGACAACATGATGAAACAGAGGCATAGTGTATCTCTTTTCCCTCTCCCATAGAAAATACGACATAGTCTCACCCACTAACTTTTTTGTTAAAAGGTTGGTTTTACGCAACATAAAATATTTTATATATAATTTGTCTCATCATGCTGATCCTAGACTTTTGAAAACTGCCTTAAAAGTTTTTTGTGTTCACATTGGTTTTCCATAGGAAGTAAAATCCACTATAATGCACAATCTGTCCAATCTTCCCTGTCCTTTCACCAGCCAAAACTGCACATACGAAAAGTTGCCACAAAAAAAGAGACATAAGTTTGAGACACAAATATTGAAACCAGTATTAAACAGGTTCAGTAGGCATTCCAAAAATAACAGTACTCATAAAGGGCTTCTAAAAACAAAACTGAGACAAATATGCAACAGGTTTCATACAGTTTCTGAAATTCTTTCTCTCCCATAGTCTGCTACCATACATTTCAGCCTTATGTTTCAAGACCATAATTTCAAAATTAATCTCAGTTTGGTTATAAACCCAGAACACAGCATAATCAGGAAAAGTGTACTAATTGCAGACTCACATGAACATGATAATCAGTCAGTGTGTTTCATGCAAGGCAGGGAATATCTTGTCCACGTGAATGACAGTCACCTTCTTTAGGAGGACTGCTGTATTAATTTAGTTCATTTGGAGAGACAGAAGGATAAATGTATTAATCAAACTGAAACTCAATAAGAGGATAAGTTCTATTCTTCATGATTCTTCCTTCCTTTTCAGACTGTGCAAAAGGGTGCATGGGCTGAACTTGAGGTGGTTGAAAAACGCATTCGCCAGCAAGAAACAGATGTAGAAAGAATGAAGGATGAGTACCATCAAGAATTTATGCATTTGCGTAATCTTGTCAAGCAGAAGGAAAGCATCATAAGTCGCCTGCAGCAAGAGAAAACGTATGTTAGAAACTTTATTCATTTATTTATGCTACCAGTGTTCTCGTCCAGGCTGTCAGGAACGTAATCTGCATTATGGAAGGAAGCGTTACTAGACTGAAACTCTGCACTTTTTTACACAAACTCTTTTAGAACTGCTGCACAAAAAATATCATTTCCTGCAAGAGCTATAGGATCGTAACTGTAATGAGCAATGCCCACAGTGTGCAGGGGATTGGACTGCCTATTTGTTGCCAGGTGTCATATAGTGTTGCCAATAGTACTGGTCATTTCTGGGTGACTTGTGTATCCACAGTTAGAGAACACACATTCAGAACAGTGTTACCACAATGGCAGCCTCTTTGTGTTGCATGTGACTTTATATCACTAACAGAGTCTGCTGCCATAATTCCCTTATGTACAAGAACCCCATCTATAATTGAAGGTTCTTTTACCATTACCATATAGATGCAATCCTGTGCTGGTTCAGTGCTACAGTTGTCCCATCTGACTGACTGTGCTCCCACTAAATATTCCCCATCTGTAAGCTAATAGTGTTCTATGCCATGACCTCAAGGAGCCAACTTAATCTTCGTTTTGCTCTGTCAGTAAAAAGTTCAAAATAAATAATTTATGAGTATAAAAGTCTTGAACAGCTCAGTCAATCAACTGGCAATGGCCTAGACAGTCAGGGTTTGATTTCCAGCAAGAATGGGACTTTTCTATTTCCAATCAACTCTGGGGTTCTAACCAACCTCCTATCCAATGTGAAGACCAACTGCCACAATTCGTGGCTCTTGGACATAACATTCTGTTCTTTTAGACAGAGTTGTTTTATAATGTGCAGAGATGTGAAGCAGTTTAGTATGTTGCTTGGCTTTGTGTGGGGTCAGATCATCCCATAACAATTTCTTCTTTATGTGCTGAATGTAAGCTGTGTTTGTTGCAGGAAGACACAGGAGGACCTGGAGGTGGTGTGGCGAGCAGCAACATCAGAGGATTTGCGCATTAAAGAAAAGTTAAAGCAAGCCAACTTTCTATCAGACAGGGAGTCTGCTGTCTTACTAAGTCACAACAGAACTTTCACTTAAGAAATATTTGCATGTACAAAAGAGAAGTTGGAACATGGCAGTGTGCTGAGCAACAGAATAATAATGTGGTTTTTTTTTTTTTTTTTTTTTTTTTTTTTTATTTGTGGGTGGAATGTTGGTTTTTTTTTTTTTTTATTTTATTTTTTATTTTATTTTTTATATGTTTTTTTTTTTATT
>Ga0131853_10006291_pt1 | contig 21450 bp, 16 predicted proteins | sample TergutLab28metaG_FD_92764 | JGI IMG/M metagenome (GOLD analysis project Ga0131853, IMG submission 92764) | Labiotermes labralis P1 segment gut microbial communities from Petit-Saut dam, French Guiana - Lab288 P1 (version 2) (version 2) | ecosystem: Host-associated > Arthropoda: Insects >... | reverse complement strand
TGGGTATATGGACTGGATTGGGCTGGCCCAGGATAGAGACAGGTGACGGACGCTTGTGAGTGCGGTAATGAACCTTCGGGTTCCGTGAAATGCGGGGAATTTCTTGACTAGCTGCAAACCAGTGAGCTTCTCAAGAAGGATTCTGCACCATGGAGTAAGTAAGTATGTACGGAATTGTAATTTTTAAAATTAACTTGTAGATATTCGTACATTAGCGTTGTTAAAATATGTATTTACTTTTAAAAAATAATATAATCTGTACTAGATACGGAGAATTAGGCCTAAGCCTATTATGTATAAAGGACAGTACGGTTGGCGGATCTCAGAAGGCGAGTAGAAAACTTTCGAAAGTATTTTATAATTTCACATTCCGGGTATCATTTGTACAATACAGTACCGAATATAAGACAAAGTAATGTTACTGTTCATTTATTTGCGGAATTTGGAGGAAAATTAATAACCTAAGTTGATGTAATTATCGTACATAAAGAAGGACTGAAAGTAAAATTGAGGATATGCCTGGAAAAGACCATTTTGGATTTAGAAAAGGAAAGGGAACCCTGGGTGCAATTGGGATGCCGATAATATGAGAATGAACTGGACACAGGTAAGGAATTGTGTATGCCTCATAGCCTGGCAGAAAACATTTGAGCGTTTAAACTGGAACACATTAATACAGAACCTAGAGGTAACTGGTATCGATTGGCGTGAGGGAAGATTTATCAGCAAACTGTATATGGATCAGAGTATTAAAATAAGACTGGACCAGGGTGGAGACAAGAAGTGTGAAGACAGGAAAAGGAGGTAGAAGAGGATGCAGTTTGTTGCCCCTTCTATTCAACTTGTACAGAGAATATCTAACGAAGGATATTCTTGAAGGGTTTGGAGAACTCGATATAAGAGGACAAGTAATTCGTACTGTGAAATTGTAGGTAACCTTATGCTACTGGCTAAGGAAGAAACGGTGTTACAGGGCATGATTGAGAGAGTAATTGAAATTGGAAGATGCTATGGAATGGAAAGGAGTGTGGGAAAAGCTAAGGTAATGAGAATCTCAAGGCAAACGTCTCCAGTACAGATGATGATAGATCAAAAACAGCCGAAGAATGTGGAATATTTCAACTATTTGGGTAGCGTGATTGCAAATGATGCAAGATGTACAGGGAAATTAAATCCTGATTGCCATTGCAAAAGCGGCATTCAACAACAAGTAGAAGAAGAAGAAGACGGAGAAGCTTTTCACCAACTAATTGGTCTTAAATTTAAGGAAGAAGTTAGTAAAATGCTACATTTGGAGCGTAGCTATGTATGGTGCTTAAGCTTAGACGCTTCGGAAAGTAGATCAGAAATACCTGGCAAGTTTTGAAATGTGATGCTGGAGAAGGACTGAGATCAGTTGGACCGATCATGTGACAAAAGAAGTAGTATAAATAAAGAGGCAAGGAGGAGATAAATATAATACAAACAATAACAAGTAATTTTGACGTTTTGCTGACCGTGCATCTCAGTATATTTATCTCAGTATTTAACCAATTTGATGTACAAAATTTGTTTCACAATAAGTTTTATTTCATGCCTCTACATGTTTCAAGCACATGTGCTCATCAACAGGATGCAATTTTGACCTCCTGTTGGTGAGCACATGTGCTCGAAACATGTAGAGGCATGAAATAAAACTTATTGTGAAACAAATTTTGTGCATCAAGTTGGTTAAATACTGAGATAAATAACAAGTAAGTAGGGTGACTGAATTGGTCTCTTCTTGCGTAGGAACTGCCTTCTAAAGCATGTTATTGAAGGAAGGATACAGACAATAATGGAAGTGTGGGGGAAGACGAAGAAGAAGAAGAAGAAGAAGAAGACGTAAGCAGCTACTGGGTGACCTTAAAGAAAACAGAAGGTACTTGAAGTCGAAAGAGGAAGCACTAGATCGCATTCTGTGAAGAACTCGCTAAGGAAGATGGCATACACCTGTCGTAAGGTAGACAACCTAATGAATATCATTATCATAATATAACATGTTCTGCACACTTGATATTCTGTGTTTCATCATATTCTGTTTTGTTCATCCTTGGACACACATTGCGTATTTGTGTCGGTAATTATGTACGTCACACACACACACACACACACAAATACACACACACACACACACACACACAATGTATCAGCATCGAAACGTGTTGAAGCCACATGCAGTGCGTTGCATGAAGGAGCCAATAAGGCGTGTAATCTGGTGTGCCGCTCAGTACTATGCACTTTGCACATGGTGTTAGTTGGGATGCCTGCTCGCCAGGGGTAGTTGCACCAGCAGAGAGATACACAACACGAGATCATGTTATCACTCGGTCAGTCATGCACAATATGCTTCCAATGGCTACCATTGTCTCCGAATAGTATACACTGGGAACACGGAGGGGGGGGGGTGGGGGGTGGCGTATGGAAGACTGAACGTTTGGTTGGTAAAACTGAAACATGGATTTCAAAAACCTACGGATGATTAAATACTGGTATATATTATTTTTAATTTGCGAAACAGTTTTTATTCAAGCATTAAAACATTCACATTTGCCGCGGATTATTTCAGGTTTCCTGGCATTATGTTCTGTGCGTTGTGACATGGGTGCAACAGTAACATATGTTTACGTAACAGTTCGGCAAACAAATTTGACAACTTGCAGTGTTATACTTGATATATTCACACCAAAATCTTTCGTGCTGCTCCCATTTTTTTTCGGCGCGTTCGCGAAACTGAGAGAAGTGTCTAGTAGCTTCCTCATGTTTTTTTTTCTGTCCGTCTGCCCGTACATCCGCATGGTACAGATCGGCTTCCACCTGACGGATTTTTATTAAATGTGATATTTTAGTTTTTCTCTAATATCTGTCCAGAAAATTCAAGTTTCATTTAAATCCAACAAGAATAATGACTACTTTACATGAAGACCGATACACATTTTTTTATGATGTCTCGTTCGTTTATTCTTATAACAAGAAATGTTTCATATAAACCTTATTGTTACACCGTGCATTGCCTAGAATCACTTCAATTATTAACCAACAATTGCACTTACATAAATTCCACATAAAAAACTTAAAAACAATTAAAATCACTCCGACATGTTTCGATCTTTTTTAGATCATCATCAGGGAGCTACGTTTCTCCTCGCTAAAGTTATATTATAAAATTCACAATTTAATTCGTTTACACAAACGAATTAAATTATGAATATTATAATATAAATTTAGCTAGAAGAAACATAGCTCCCTGATGATGATCTAAAAATGATCGAAACATGTCGGAGTGATTTTAATTGTTTTTAAGTGTTTTAATGTGGAATTTATGTAAGTGCAATTCTTGGTTACTAACTGAAGTAAGAAATGTTTCAGACAAAAGTTGTACAGATAATCAAAACACACATATATGCTCAATAGCTTTTTTCCCCCCGAAAATCGCGCAACGTTTATGACATAATGTGTAAAAGAATTGTAGAGCCGGGGCAGCAACAGATGACAAAACAGCGCATGCGCATTGCATGCTGTTTGCTTAAATCTACAAACACACACTCAAAATATGTAATACTTATTGCTTTTCCACTTCAACATTTGTTGCACGAAAACGCTTCAATATTACGTTATATTTATATTGCCCCTCTTGTGTCATTTTATTATAACACTTTTGCGATAGATTAATATTTCATGGACTCCCGCTAAGTGAGTCTTTGAGCTTCAGCACTTTAAAACCACGTAAGGGCCTTCAGTGCCTGCTGGATAGCAGACACGTTGGGTCCGAATATCCTCTCATATATCAAAAATAAAAATTCAAAATTTAACTGTGTTTACATTTTTGGTTGTTTTAATTTAATTTCATAACGTTTTTACGTTCGTTTCGCATATTTAAGGTATTTAAATTTTACCCTATAAATTCTTCGAGTATAACTCAGTGTACGTTTATACCAAGAATTATAATTTTAGAACATTTTTTTTTAATAATTTTGCAATAAAAGTATAAAATTGTCTAGGCCTGCTATAAATAAAGTCTAAGGCCTTTGTCAGTGATATGCCTTTTCTGTATACCTTCCACACGGAGGCAATAACATGTACTTTATCCATATTCACGAAATAAATTCTTACTCTTTAATATGTGTAAAAGAATGAGCTTCATAGAGCTGTTTGCTATTAGTCATTTTCCTTAAATGTAAAATAAAGGGACCGTTTTCAGCACATGCATAATGGACATTTCTCACTTTGATACACAGCGTCATCACGGCGCATAGCTGACAGCAGGAGTGATAAATGCTGCTTGCCAAAACATGTGACAGACGTCCGTCGAGCTACGACCGGTACCCCACCGGAACGTGGTACATCATCAAGGAGGTTAGGGCTGATTTCAGTCCAGACTTTTGTGGGATTTGTGCTGGTTATCTGAAGCTGGAACAATTTCAGCCCCGAGTCAGTTTCTTTTTCTTTTCAATATCATTACGAAAGAGTTTCGTATCACTGCGCTGGCTTCAACGCTATACAATCTGAGCTGTCGATGTTTTCGTTAGACAAAACACCTCTCGACACTAATACACAGAAATTATTTTCATTGTTACACCGTGCATGTTGTCGAGTTCACTCACCAAGTAACCAAGTAATGCACTTGTATAAAATTTACACATTAAAACACTAAAATTGCTCCGAAATGTTTCGGTCCTAAGACCAACATCAGGGAGCCGTGTGCCGTGCCGTGTGCATGTGCATTCTGTTACAGATTTTATTACTCCTGATGATGGGTGCTGTGACACCCGAAACATGTAGAGTGACTTTGCAGTAAATAAATATCTGCATACTGTTGCATCTGGTTGGATTTTTATTAACAGTGAATTACGATGCATGGAACCATGAGTTTAAAATTTATTGTTGCCATACAGGCAAAAGATATATACCGTCGTTCTTTATTGCAATTCACTCTACGTGCCTGGGAAGTTTGTAAGGAGCTATGAAGTTACCACATTGTCAAAACAACAACCGAAACTAGTTGTAGTATATTGGTTGGTTGACTGCTGATGGATAATATAATTGTTACAGTGTGGCCAATAAACGCACACACTGCTTTATAATTACAATAAAGTTTAATATGCAAACTGCTACATGTTTCGGTCCTTACTGACCCATCATCAGGGAGTGTACAGTTGTATAAAAGAATCGTCCAGCCTTACTGTCATTCCCAGTTTGTGGAATTTTCGCTAGTTCGTCAGCGTATGAATATAGAGATGGATATGTACTGGCTGGGGGGCGGAAGGTACTAATAGAGAAGAGACGGATAGAGGAATGTCATAATTGTTCAGTTAGGCTGGCACATAACTTGTGGATAGCTACCGACTACATTCATAACACAGACACTAAAAGCACACACTTAATGCTGTGACATAATCTGCGCAAGGCCAGTTTACCTAAACCAATTAGCAAAAGGTAAACAAACTTGCCCCTATGCACGACATGAAGGGAGTAGGGAAAGTAGAGATCCAGCTCCACTCTATCTTGATCCTGGCGGTACAGCTGCACGCTCATTCTGTTTTATACCGTGCAAAATGCCGCTGTGCCCAAAGAATAGTAGGCTGTAGGGGCCTCAGAATTGGTTAGGATGCTTTGGAGAAGAGAAAATTCTCTTGCGCTGCCCGGTATTCGTATCACAAATTCTCTGTTGTCCAGCCCTTAGCCAAATAGTGTAATGACAGAATCACCTGGATCCAAAACCTAAATGATACGGGACAAAGCAAAGTCGTCGCCTATACTATTTTCTGTCAATATATAATGAACCGCGCCATTCCTCTCTTCTCGGACATCGTTAAGTGGACAATTGACAAAACAGTGTGATTTATAAGGCTGACCGCGAAATAGAAGCCACCAGGTGTGCTGTTTACAGGGCTAAGGAAGCAACAGTAAGGCCACGTTCAGTGCGACCGTAGCCATGCGCCGAGCTGCTTATCTGAGACAAGCAGTAGTAATGGCTTATTTCTTCTTTCCTTGCCATTACCACGACATGTAGAGATTCCAACTGTAAATCGCGAATATCACACACAATACTCTAAGTATAAGGAACGATGTCTCATCCGAAAATGTTGCCGCAGTGTTTGCACACCCCTTAACAGCCGTGGGTCCCGTACATGTTGGAAAGAGTGCGGAGTGAGTGTTCTCTATGAGGTTCGTGGCATACAACATAAAAGTGTGGTTTAGGTGTTGATTTCCTTGTCGATATCAAACTGTATTATTTATACAAACTTATTCTACTTCAATGTTTAAGCCTTAAGACCTCTCTTAATTCACTTTCCATCTTATTTTTGCCCTTCACGTATTTCTCTGTCCTTGCGGTTTGTAATTTCTTAGTGTTATTAGGTGGTAGGCCTTTACTTTCGGTTATTCTTAAAATGCCGTCATGCAGATTCTCTGTCTTTTTCCTTCTTTGGCCACCTTAAAAATTCAAGCATTTACTGCTTCCTTATGTTATTTTCCTTCCAGCATAGTTTGCTAAATTAGCCACTGACCACTGAACCTTTTTTTCAGTTTACTCAGTCTTGCATTTTTTTTGTCGAATTTTCGAAGATGTAATTCAAACACAAGCACATTATGAAATTATGTTTTTGTGTCTTTTGATGTTTTTGTGCCGAATTCCTCGTGCATTTACGTAAATTCTCTGTGATTTACTTATTAACTTCATGGTAACTGCACTTCTGAAGGCATAGCATTCGAATTGAGAATTTAATTCTGAATGAAGGCATCACGATGTGCTCGTAATTCAATTAACGTTACGCAATATACGTCAGCACAATCTTTTTTATTCTTAAGCAAGGCTACGTGTTTCGACTAAAAGTTAGTCATCTTCAGGCCTTGACAACATTTTCGTTACCAGATGCTTTGCAAAGCATCTGGTAACGAAAAAGTTGTAAGGGCCTGAAGATGACTAACTTTTAGTCGAAACATGTAGCCTTGATTAAGAATAAAAAAGATTGCTGACGTATACTGTGTAACGTTAATTAAGAATTTAAATTTCATTCACATAACTTATAGAAATGGGAAGCAGTATTTAATCACCAGCAGAAGCCTACCCCATTATTGCACATCACTGTAATTGCCATGGATACTATTGCGTCAGCCAAAGTACCAGCTCTTTAGCTGTTCACTATTACGTGAGTGATAAAAGTAAAAAATGGGCCCGGTAGCTCAGTCGGTATAGCGACTGGCTACGGGCTGGACAGTCCGGGGATCGAATCCCGGTGGGAATGCGAGATTTTCCGCACCTGTCCAGGCCGGCCCTGGGGCCCACCCAGCCCCCTCTACAATGAGTACCGGGTCTTTCCTGGGGGTAGAGAGCGGCCGGGGCGTGACGCTGACCCCTCACCCCTTTCCAGTGCCGTGGTCAAGAAAGAGTAGAGCTATACATGTACTCCCGCTATGGGCCGTACGGCCTGTACAGAGCCTCAGTGCCTGTACAAGGGTGCACTTTACCCTTTTCATTACGTGAATGATAGGATAGAGAAAATTACGATAGAAAGGCAAAAATTTTGGGGTATATATATATATATAAAGAAGTACAAAAGAATTTGGATTGGTACTGTTTGCACAGATAGCGTAGACAGTTAGATGCTAAATATTTAAGAGGAACAATAGACTGACATGTTGCGCTTGATCGCCCACTGAGCCGCTAATCAAGCGTCTGTCCTTTAATTCAGGAGCATGAACTGAATGCTTGTCCACCCAGGGGTTTCTGTTGCTGTTGTATGTCGATGATGATGATGATAATGATGATTGCATTTACTGTACGCACCGCATTGCCTAGAGAGGGAAACACATAGCCTAGTGCTGGCTAGTGTAGCGTAGTGTAGCATTTCCTACGCCCCACTGCATAAGTGTCTCTATATCCCAGGGGTGTCGACAAGCAGTTTTGGAATCGTACGTTAGTGTCGTCTTTAATACAAAGGAAACTTGAACATAAACCTTCGTCTAAGCACTTTTTCTAATCACTGAGAAGCCTACCCTTTTGTATTTCTTTAATACCGAAGTAATGCACTTACTTCTCGTAAGTTAGGAACTGATAGGGTCTACATAAAACAGTCTGTTTTGTTGTTATGAGAATAAGAATAGTGTCTGGCAGTCTTCCTTTGATTTATGAATCAATGTTATTTTATTGGGTATGTTGGTGATTAGCTACCAGTCCTGGGAGAGTTGGTGTAGTTCACCTAAAGAGCCCCTTCAGCCCTGTCGGTGTGGGATGCACTACGTCTGGTTCTTCGGTTGGTATCGGTCTGCTCTGGGTGGCCCTACCAACATAACCCTCAGCTTCACTGGAACTTGCGAACCTGCCCGCTCGTCGCTGAAGGTGCCTACGATAAGGCATAAGTGGATTGGAATGGGCTGGTCATCTAGCGAGAATATCTGATGGTAGAACCGTCAATAAAGTATTTCTGGGGAAACCAGATGAAAGAAGAAAGCAGGAAGACCAAAATTAAGGTGCATAGACTATGGACAATGATCTGAAATTGACTGTTGTCAAGAGACGGAGGAAGAAACAGAAGACCTTTCTGTACTGGCTATCATACTGAAGGAGGCACTGCTTAAACTGTAAGGACTGCATGCCAGTGCAGAAATGTACATTGTATTCAACATCTATGTCCTGTGGAACAGTACTGTTCTTCACGAACTGATATTCGCTCAGATAATTAACAAACATCGCTACTGTAAATACCGTTCCAAGCTCTTCATTTTACATGCTTCCTGTTCATCGTTTTTGAAGCACTGGAATCCAGTTTATAACTTCACATCGTGTTTTATGGCATCTTTTGAATATTATCTTTCTGTATACTAGTAGTTCTGAAAGTGGTCTATTTTATGCAGGTTTACTCACCTAAACTCTATATAAATTACCACATTAAAGTGTGTTTTGTAACGAAAGGAAGAAATTTGCGCAAAACGAACTGTATCCTGTAGAATATATTTGGAAGAAGAGACGCCAGTCACGTACGAAGAAGCGATGTTACTAGAATAAAAACAACATCTAATTTAATTTAAAAAAATTGAACAAGTTATCTCTGAAGAGTATAAAACATGAAGATGTTGCTCTGCGGGGATGTTAAGTGACAGCGACTGTTACCATCGCAGAGACAGAACTTACCACATGGCCGCCTATATCAAACACGGTAATTATATACGATACTGAACGGTTTTCGTTCACCTGCCGTCGTCACCACCAGTCTGCCTCAACTTCATCAAAAAGTCTCCCTCCTCTCACTTCTTTCCTTGCCAGTCGATACGGCGTAACACGCTACAGGATTTCAATATGCAGCAGCACTGCTGTGAGAACTTCCGATCTGTCAGTGAAGGGCACAGTTATGTGAACAGTTAACGCCGTAACAGAATACTTGGCATCCCTGTGTTTGGATGGTGCGTGTCCCACTTGTTCTCACATCCTACCTTAAATTAGAGGGATGTAGCCACTCGCTTTGCCGATGGCGTCTGCAGCGCTCACCGCATACTGACAGACGGTGAGGGAATCGAATTCCAAGACGTGTCATCGCAGTCTGAATCTGCGAGGAAAAATGAACTGAGTTTCAATGGGAAGGAAGACAGGGTGTGGATTCAGATACGTGCGATGTGTCACTTTCACTCGTAGGCATAAATGAAGTTAAAATTTGCAATCCTACAATTTCTTTTTTCCCTGTGGCGCTGCGGCCCAACGCAGGCCATGGCCCCCTCATTCACGAGGTTTCTAGATCACACACAACGACAAATCACAGTCGGTAGGACTCCTCTGGACGAGTGATCAGCTCGTCGCAGAGACCTCTACCTGAAAACACAACACTCACAACAAACAAATATCCATGCCCCCGGTGGGATTCGAACCCACGATCTCAACAGGCGAGCGGCCGCAGAACTATGCCTTAGACCGCACGGCCACTGGGACCGGCGCAGTCCTACAAACAGAGTAATAAAAAACTGAATGGAAAAGTTCGCTCTTCATGGATGTTGCGCGGTGTAGGTTGGTAGTTGGTAACAAACTACAAACCTACGTTGCCCGATGCCCTTGAAAAGTGAAGGTCTCAACTACAGCGCGGCGGAAGCCTGAGGTCTCGCAAGTACACGGGTGCTGATAAGTCCTTAGCCCGACCAGAAAAGAAACAAGCTAATGTTTCTGTCAGAATGGTGTGAATTTCCTTCGGCGCTTGGCCTTGCACGAAAAAACTTGACGACAGCTCGTGTCTCGATATTGTTGAAATCGCGCGCGTCCCTGACATGCTTCCGAGCTTGTTTCCTTCCTGGTCGGGCTAAGGACTTATCAGCACCCCGGCTCTTAAATATTTAATTTTTATATAAAACTGTCGTAAATGTGTAACGCCAGTAACTGAAACACAATATTAAAGTCTTCTGTAATTTTGCGCCTTGCCGACTGTCAAATGGTTACCGACGTTTCGAAGGATCGTAGTGCCACACGTTCACAGCTTAGCAGAGAAGGAATGAACCTTCAGCAGCTCCGTTCTGACTGCCACAGACTTAGCCGTATCAACATGGCGCCACCATAGCGATAGATTGGTGTTAACGTAAATGGAGCTGTAAGCTTGGCAGTCGGTCCAAATTCAATTCTCTGTAGGTTTAGCGAATGGAAAGCGAAAGTGCATGGCACTACAAATAGTTGCTTCATTACCAAGCCTGTGATCACACCGTCATGACGTTCCACACCGATAACAAGGGTGGATACCGTCAATAGACACGATTTTGAGCCAATTGTGTCACCTTCCGTCTTCACAAACCATCTAGCTAAAGCACCTTATAGTTTCTCTCCTGCCTCATTCCCGTCCTTCGAACTGGCCGCTTTACAACACAATTCAACTTCTACGAACCCTGTTACTCCCACAAGTGGTGTAGTATGAAAATGGATTTATTAAACCCTTGGCCCTGGAGCTGGACATTTACAGTTTAGCACACCATTTATGTAAAATGTGAATATTTTATGAACCAAGATGGGTAACATTAGGAAATACACGATATTTTGTGGAGGAATAAACGAAGATGGTGAGAGAAAGAATAAAAAAAATAATTAAATATATTTGTTGACTGAATATATAAAAAGCATACGCTGGCGAGGAGCGGTACGTCTGTCCTATATATAGGATGCATGGTGCATAAAGGTTAAAGCCAGCGGAGGGCCGTGATGTGGTTCAGGAGGATAGTCGCTGCCCTATCACTGCGAAAACCAGGGTTCAATCCGAGGCCCTTCCATGAGGGAATTGGGCTGGAATAAGTGGCTCTGGGACACGTTTTACTCCGAGATCTTCGGGTTTTCCCTGTCATTATCTTTCTTACACGTGCCCCATATGGATTCCTTCATCTTTAACTGACGCTGTATAATCTAGCAAACGAAAACATCTCTAAATGTCACAGTTGAAAACACGAACGTCAATCGTCAAGAAGTATTGTGTGCTTCACGGAGTGGCACCTCAAGTAATTCGTCTCGCCTCTCAAGAGATGGCGGGAAACGTTTATTAACAGTGCTGTCGTAAAGTAATATGCATATCCTATGATGAATTTAAGTACTGTGAATCGAGTAATTTTGCTTGTGATATGGAAATATTGAAAGGTGTCCTGTGAGGTACCGACTGTCATGTTTGTGTTTACTGCGACTGAATGGAGCTTTTGAAATATGCGCCCAAATCTTTATGTATGTATGTATGTATGTATAAATGTATGTATGTATGCGTTCATGCATGTATGTATTATGTATGCATGCAAGTGTGTATGTATGTACATATGTATGTGTGTGTATGTATATATGTAATGTATGTATGTATGTATTTGTGTATGTATGTACGTATGTTTGTATGTATGTATGTATGTATGTACGTATGTATGTATGTATATATGTATATACGTATGTATTACGTACGTATGTACGTATGTACTTATGTATGTGTGTATGTATGTACGTATGTATGTATGTATGTACCTACGTATTTATGTACGTATGTATGTATGTATTTGTGTATGTATGTACGTATGTTTGTATGTATGTACGTATGTATGTATGTATGTACGTATGTATGTATGTATATACGTATGTATTACTTATGTATGTACGTATGTATGTATGTATGTACGTATGTAAGTATGTATGTATGTATGTACGTATGTATGTATGTATGTATATATGTACCTATGTATTTATGTATGTATGTATGGTTGTACGTATGTATGTATATATGTAATGTATGTATGTATGTACGTATGCATGTACGTATGTATGTATGTACGTGTGTATGTATGTACGTATGTATGTATGTATGTATTACTTACGTATGTATATATGTAATGTATGTATGTGTGTATGTATGTATGTACGTATGTTTGTATGTATGTACGTATATATATATATATGTATTTATGTATGTATGTGTGTATGTATGTACGTATATATGCACGTATGTATGTATGTATTTATGTATGTATGTATGTATGTATGTGTGTATCAATGAACAGTAGGACAGTTCGTGTAAATTTTTTATTTAAGGAAATCAGTGTAATATTCAGGCGGTATTTTTACCAGACCCTCGGACGGCTGCCGGATGAGGTGCATTAGTCACGTGATTGCCGATATCAAGATTTGTGACTGTCCGAATAAGGTACCTGTCAGTTGAGTTTCCTGAGGGCATCCAGGCTCAAAAGTCTGACAGCAGCAGAGAGTACTGCAATAGACATTTCGTTGCCCGCGCAATATCGTTTCCGATGGGTGTAGTCCCACCATTCAGATCAAAACTTCTTCTTTCAATATATATCGAAAATCTGGATGTACTTAAAGATAAGTTGTTGTTTGGGCTTAAGTGATGTGAAAATCGGTGACTTTTCATGGAGAGAGACAGCGAAATACTTAGGTGTGAAAATCAGACGGCGAGGGAACTAATGTGACGCAGTAAGTGTGGAGCGAATAAAATATTGGGCTATTTTGTAACAAAGAACATTTTTAGTTATGGCTTTTGCCTAACATTCATACAGGCGACTCATGTGACTGTGATGGGAGAAACAAAATTTGTACACAAAATATGGTCGAAGAGCTTTGTAGTCGGCTAGAAGACGAATTATCTTATGAAGTTACAGCTTGAAAAATGAATGAAAAGAAGGAAAATCTAAAGATGAAAAGGAAATAATCGTTATTTGTTTGCGATAACCACACGGAACACACAAGCACGCTCTGTGGGCAAAAATACAGATTTTCTTAGTGTTATAGGTGATGGTGTATTTGGTTATCACAGGGTTTTGAACTGTTATAAACATTAGGATCAGTGCTAAGAGAATGGAAAGTGGATAGAAGTATCTGTGTTTAATAGCAGAATGTAGTATTTTTTTGGGTGGCACAATGGCCCGTCTCGGGACTAGGCCGCCTCGTTGTATAGGTTTGTAGATCACACCCAATCATACACCAAGTAAGACTCCTCTGAACGAGTGATGCAGCTCGTCGCAGTGACCGCTCCTACCCACACAACTAACAAGAGGGACGAACATCCATGCTCTCAGCGGGTTTCAAACCCACCGTCCTAGTAATAGAGTTGTCGCAGACCGCACAGACACCGAGATCACAGACTTTGGTATTATCAGGCTTGTATGTTTGGATTCTGTGTTACTGTATTTGATAGGCAGTGACTGACACTCTGTAAGAAGTTCTGTGGGTCATGTTTGGGGATTCGCTGTCTTTTGGACAATTTTCATGGTTGTCCTTATTGCGATTGGACGTATATTGCGGAAATATTTCCAGATAACCAATTAAGTTATTCTTTCTTATGTAAAAGAATTTGAAGATTTTTTACATTAACTCTTTAAATCACGGTAGTTACTTTATATACCACCACGCTTACCCTAAAAATTCTACGTTCTACCCACTCAGTGATTTTAAGGCATTATGTTTGGATATAAAAGGAAACTGCGATCATAACCCAATGAAACAACTTACTGGTTTATATAACAGACACAGAATGTGTTTATTGAGCGGTGCAAGCTAAATCTTTAAATTCAATTCAGGTTAGACGTCAGCTTCGAGGGATCTGTGCTTCCACCATCTTGGCCGACACAAGAAACCTCAAATAACAGAGTGAAAAAGAACGTTATTTAAGACGCCGCACTTCATAGCGGCAGAAAATAAGTCGTTTCCATAATAAGTAGTTTATACAGAGTATTGGTGAGTATTTTTAAAAGGCCTTAGAAATTTTGCCCATTTCCATTTTTATGTCATGCAAAAAGTCTACCCGTTTTTGAGACATCCGGAAAAAATTCTTTTTGACTTTCAGGAAATTTTTTGAAGATAGTAAGGGAGGACTACAGACAATATCTAACTCAGTAAATCGTAATTAATAGTGCGAAACTAATAGTCACTCATCTGATACAACAAAGGCCTGCCTTTTTGTGCACACCCAAAGCTCACTGCTGTCTTCAGTCATTTGTATGTGGACACTGTCACTGTCCTTATGAATTCAGCCCATGCCTACATAAATGTCATTGTCATCGAAATGTTATTCTCTTATCTACATTGTAATAATAATAATAATAATAATAATAAACCTTCCATCCCCCTATACATATCCTCAAAAACCACATCATAATACCTATATAACCACTCTATATTTAAGGTCAGCAAATATTTTAAAAATTTCTAATTTTCTTCACCGACAGCACACAACCGTAAACTCGATAACCAGTCGAGAGATTTACTACAAGGAATTTTCTACTTGGAAATAGATACCATTAATTAAAACAACTTAATTTGAAAAACCTCAACAGATATACGTGTAACATACATTTTAAAACGTAAACTGTACTTATACTTTAAAAATACCTGTACCAGAAATATAAACAATTTTTTTTTATAAAATCCATTGCCGATGTAAACAATGTGATCTCAGTCTGGCATTGAAAATTACTGGTACAATTAATTATCCTTCCTTAAAATATTTTGTGATTTTATATAACTGATGATGGCCATAAAGGCCGGAACATGTGGCATACAGTATTGTAAATAATTATTAGAACTGTAAATGATGGTACATACCTTTCTTTTTAGTTGGCATGCTTCACAACGTCTGCACAAACCAAATTTTATTCTTCCTTCTATTCCTATGTCTCTCAAGTAGTCTCTTTCCCTCTGGTTAATAGGCCCGATTTGTAAATGCATGTCTCATTACTCACGTGTGGTACACTTTGTCTGTCTATCAACCTCGTTTATTATAAGAAATTGAATACCATAGTTGGCCAGAACAAAAAAAAATTTGGGGGGTGAACCACACAGACACACAGGCAGATATGTATACATTTCGTCGTTATTATGCACTCAGGTCACAATTTGTTATCAACGAATACAAATTATTTGTCAAATTTACCCTATATATTGACGTCAGGTAACAAAGTGAAGGCGAAATATTTGTCATAATCATGTGTCCCACTCATGTTTGGCTACCCCTGTCGATAGGCAGTGGCTGCACAGTGGCTGCACAGTGTGCACTGTATAGTTGGTTGCTTGCAATTCGTGCGGTAACGCGTGTGATTGTTGAGTTATTGACACACGATTTAACACTTCACCACTTGACAGCTGACACACTACCATACATCTCATGCCGCTGCCAGCCCTCTCCACTGTACATATCGGGCCATCTATCCTTTTTCCGTGCACAATATTACCTATCTCCCTTTCACAAATCACTGATATTACGAAATCAATATTCAGCGCGGGACATGATACTGTATGACGCTTTGTAATAAGGTAGTTGTGTCTGTTTAAGCCTTGGCACTGAGTCTCGCAGATTATAGTTATTAGCTTGGAATTAACCTTGCACTGCCGTCTCTTGAGTTAATTTACATTGTTTAATGATGAAATAGGTTAATGATCAGTGGCGTTGTCACTAGGCTCTCAGCAAGAAAATTAATTTGTTCTCGAGTTAACTAGCGGGAGATTTTTTCCATCTTAATTAAAATATCAAATTTTATTTTCTTCATCATTTAGGTGCCTGAAGATTCCTTATTTCCTGATTCGAGATGCACTTAAGAAGACTCGATTTCTTTATTCGTTCTTCGATTCATTAACATTGTCCTTTCAAATGCATTATTTATTTAATATCGAACGATAGGGTAACTGACGGCCGTATCAAAGAGATTTATTGAGTTTTAAGCTCATGTTTCCGTGCATCTTAATTCAATGTTAATACAAATCCAACCAGATGCAACAGTATGCAGATATTTATTTACTACAAAGTCACTCTACATGTTTCGGGTGTCACAGGAACCATCATCAGGAGTACTAAAAACGGTAACCGCAGCCTCCGGTACAGGTCATAATACTGGTACAGCTACTTCCCTGCAACGTGACCTGATCAGGCCACGTTGCAGGGAAGTTGTTCAAGACTGTACATAGAGCAACAGGCATATGTCAAACAGATACTGCTGTCTGCTTGGTGGCAAGCAGTTGGAAGTATGTGTCTGACATACGCCTGTTGCTGTATGTACAGTTTTTAACTCCTGATGATGGATGGAAAGACCGTCCGAAACATGTAGAGTGTTACTCCAAGGAAACAAATTTGAGACATTGATGCATCTGGTTGATTTTACTATAGAAATGTATTACGATGCACGACCCTATGAACGTCAAATAAGTCTGTGTTAGGATTTTCGTTATTTGGGTTTTGTTTTCGTGTTTACATATTTAACATTATGTACTTTGAATTCTAGCCCAGTTTTCTTGTCTTTAGGAACATCTCTGCTATATTCTTTATGGCATTTATATTTCATCCGACACGACACTTAATGTGTGTTAACTTTTTATCCCACATCCGTAAGCCCTGCATAATGATGCCAGTATAATTTAGCGCCTGTGTAGTTTTGAAAGTTTCGGTTTGTACGCCACGTACTGTGTGATTAGAGTGCGGCCTGCAGGTGTATCAGATCGGCTAATAAAACAAGATAATATTTCACTGTAGCTGTACGGCTCGTAATCTCTGTAATTCATACAGTACATTTGTGTGGGTTGTTTACGTGAATTTCTTCCTTAAAAAAGCCAATATTTACGTCTGCCAATAAAACGCAGGGCATCATCAGATGTCTCATCCACTTGTCATGATCACAACGGGTCACCACAGTGATGACCATCAGAGCTGCTCTGTGCCTCTTCACTAGATTGGATACATGAAACAGTGTAACAGTAACCAGCGGGGCCTGTCAAAATTCTACACGTCAATTGAAAATAGGATCTCACTCTCTCTCATAATGACACCATGAAATGTTGCCCGGTACTTGAAAACATACCGCGCCTCTTGTACTAGTTAGCTATCTGCCGACCTCCCCCCCCCCCCCCCACACACACACACAACGAGGTAGAGCAATCGAAAAGCACCCGGCAGCTCATAAACTATAGCGTATTTCCTTCGCAAATTAATTGTAGAGCTGTTTTGTAAATGTGGGACTGTCAGTTAACAGGGGATGTTGAATTATATTGATGCCAAGTTTGTAACTCGCACTGTTTATGTCATACACAACAGATAGGCCAAAAACGTGCATACTTTTGAAACATTTTGGAAGTGAAAATTTCGTAGTAAAGCTTTTTATAGAAGTTCCGATATAGAACAGTACTACCAAACTAATCAATCAGGCCTATCTAACTCTGTTCAAAACGATCCTTATTGCGAAGATAATACCTGCTAAGATATTTAGGGGATTTCCTACATGTTGTGAAAACAAAGTATGAATTACTATTTCAAGGTGTCTGGGTACAGGTCGTAGGTAAATAAATATAGTTCACACCTTTCAAATTCATGACTTGCGATTAATTTATTATTGTTTCCCCAAGTATTCAAGTATCTCTGAAATTGTTGCTTTGTTTGTGCTTTACGAACACAATCTAGTTGCATTTATTTTCTCTGCAATGCATTCTACAAACCTGTTCATCCCATATTTCGTGACTTGACCGTTCTTATAATGTTTGACGAGTAAAATAAATTATGAATCTTATCATTAAGCAAACTTGTCTGGCCTTCCCTTACATAGAAGTACCGCTTTCGGCATTCTGTTCTGAAACGTTCTCATACTCTCTCAGGATCACTCGGTTTTACTACCCTGACCGACGTCTAGTGTTCAAAAGATCATACATGCAGGAACTGAATCTTTTCCCTTCCTAGGGTAAACGAACGAAGACGTCAGTACTGTACAATAGCCTTTTGTATAAAGCCCAACGAAACAGGAACCTCCCGGGCTTTTCATTTGAAGGAGGGAACAGATCGAGTTCTGGATACGTTGTTGTCCTTTTCAAAATCGAGACATTGTTCGAAGTTAAGGAAATTATCCGTGAATCGTATTCCGATGATCAGAACCCTTCAGAACTGGCCCACAAAACTGCTCTGGCCTAAAGGTGAGAGACCAATTTTGCACCTGTACGAACTAATGGTCAAAGTTATAGTTCTGTATATTTTAAGACCTCCGATCTCAGTGGCCGTGCGGTCTCTGGTGTAGGCCCGCTGGGACTGCGGTTCCGTATGTTGTGTATATTGTGCGTTGTATAGGTAGCGGTCTCTGCGAAGAGCTGATCACTCGGTCAGACGAGTTGCTGCCGGGTGTGTGTGTGTGTGTGTGTGTGTGTGATCTAGAAACGTCAACAATGGGGAGGCCTAGGCCCGAATTGGAATTTTGTGCGACAAAAAAAACACTTTAAGATTTCAGACAGCGGGCGCGAGGGCAGTACGTTCTGAGTTTAACATTAGCACCATTAGCACCATTCCCTGCGACTTTTCTTTAATTTCTTCAAAACTTTGGTTTTAATTTGATAATATTTTTCCAAAATATTTTGTCTGTAAGCCTATAACAGAATATGGTCATTTTTTACCTTCCTCTTTGTTCAGTTCTAGACGAGTATCCTTGAAGCGACTAATCCATATACAGTGTTTTTCTTTATGGTGTTCAGGCATTCCAATAAATTAAAATAATGAACACAAAATATACGCTGCTGTGTCATATTTAGTGTAGGTCAACCTAAGTTCTATTTTAGATATACATAATAACAGATTCTAAAACAAAATTGGCAAGGGACTGATAAAATGTTAACATTAAACCCATGAATTAGATATTTTCTTTCTTATGATATAATTTTGCAGGGGGATTCTTATAGATCAATATTCAGCAACCTTCTCGGACAGTGGAAAAAGTTATATAATGGATGTAAACGCGTTAAACTGGAGGACATAACATGTAGGAGAAATCGAACTGAAAAAGTAGTTTCTGGCTTTCGACCCCGAAGAAGCAAGCAGCGTATTTCTCGGAGACATTTGTGTCCACCAACAGGATTAGTCCTTGTAGTCTAAAAGACCATAATCCGAAAACACACCGCGATTTAAAAGGCTTATCTTACACGGTTTTCCAAATTTCAAACTGTCTCTATACCTGCCGGTACCAAATTAACACATATTCTGCGCGTGGTAGCCATGCTGAACACCGAAGCTTGTATCCAGAAACCACCAGCGAATGCAGATAGATTACAGACCTTAAAGTAAATATAAACTACTGGTCATTTAGACTCGGAAAACAAATCCATAGAAAGTAAAAGTGAAATTTTTGATGAAACAGTAGTGGGTGTGTGGGTTTTTTTATTAAGTTTTATTGTAATGAAGAGGCTACATTTATTAGTCGCTCGTGGGCTTTTGTAGCACACGTAATGGTGTCGAGCTGACTTTATGTCCATTCATATATGGCGAAGTTTGAAGGGGAAGTTACATTTGCTTTGGTACATTGTAACAGTGACATTCTGAGAGGAAAATACTTACTTAGAGGCGAAAGTAGACTTCTTTGTCTATTAATTTATGATTTATTTCAATATTTATTATTTACTTGTTCACATATAATTGTACATAAATAAATGATAAATTTTTCCCCGTACTAGAGCATCATGAAATGAAGATGGTGTAGAGATAAGACTCGACAAGTAACAGGTATGGGCAAATTTCTAACACGAACAGAGAGTACAGAACCTCAAAATAACACGGACTATGCGGAGAACAAATCAACCGGAAGGAGTCATTACCGGAATATTATCGTAAGAAGGAGCCGTCAGATAGCGCAGTAGTCCGACCGACTGCTGTAGCACCACAATTGATTACCTGATGTATCTGTCCCAATAATTTATGTGCCCAATTTTTCCCACACTCGCCATAAAAAGTGCAAGTTGTCTTAAGAGCATTTTTTACATGGTTCGAGAACCCTCGTGGGCCTAGGCCTCCTCTTCATTGAGGTTTCGAGATCACACTCAGACACGCCACATCCGGTAGGGCTCCTCTGGAAGAGTGTTTGGACCGACGCAGGGACTTCTACCTGACAACACACACACACACAAAACGCTCACAAGAGACTGACCCATACCACTAGCGGGATTCGAACCCTCATTCCCAGCCAGCCTTAGACCGCGCGGCCACTGGTATCCTCCAGGAAAATTCATGAGTAGTAAGTTAAATGGGGCCCGACTTCATCGCACCACACAATTTGTAGGTCGTTTTGCACTATGATCCAGTGTTTCGGAATTGTTGTCAGCGTGGATAAATGCACTTGCCATTACAGACAAGGTGAAGTTCCCCTTTGCACTCCATAAAGGCACATGGAGTAGTAGAATCATGGTTGCATTCATTCTTATCTTGGACGCTAGATGGAGGTGAGAGATCAGATTCACGCCCAGGTTTCTTTACCCCCGGCTAAATTCCTTCAATATTCATTGAATAGGAAGCTTACTAGAAACCGTAGCCGGTCTGGACCCTTTACAGGAAAGATAAAACCTTACTGAAGCCGGAAGCAGACATACAGTTCCTCTGTCTTCCACACCATTGTCTAGTCACTACGCAGACTAAGGTGTACTGGCTGCAAATAAACAAAGATCAAATATATTAAGAATTCGGAAATTGATATTAGATTAGGTAAATTGTTAGAACAATTGGCTGCCTTAATGTGGAAGATATAAATTTCACTGGTATGTGTGGTTTGTTTGAAGGGACTCTCAGTTCTATGTAGAGATTTTTCATATGTGTCCTTTGCGTTTTGCAACAGTGCTTGGTTGTGGCGAGAGTGTGTGTTGGAGATAATAATCGTTCTTTACAGATCATGGCAGTACTGAAATTCTGGAAGTGAATGTTTTGATTTGTAATGTTGAAGGTGATAAGCAGCACAGACATTAGCCATGCATGTTTTTTGTCTTCTCGTGTTTCTTTGAATGCAGATGACGGACCATTCTTGTTAAACCCCTATCACAATTTTTATGTTTATGGTTCCGTGCATCGCTGATCTATATCAATGATTGTCCAACAAGATGCAACACAAAGCAGTCTATTTATTATTCTGCAAGTTCACTCTACATGTTTCGGGTGTCAACCACACCCATCATCAGGAGTACACAAAACTGTAACTACAGCCTCCGGTACT
>Ga0131853_10006288_pt1 | contig 21456 bp, 11 predicted proteins | sample TergutLab28metaG_FD_92764 | JGI IMG/M metagenome (GOLD analysis project Ga0131853, IMG submission 92764) | Labiotermes labralis P1 segment gut microbial communities from Petit-Saut dam, French Guiana - Lab288 P1 (version 2) (version 2) | ecosystem: Host-associated > Arthropoda: Insects >... | reverse complement strand
TGTGAGTGCGGTAATGAACCTTCGGGTTCCGTGAAATGCGGGGAATTTCTTGACTAGCTGCAAACCAGTTAGCTTCTCAAGAAGGACTCTGCGCCATGGAGTAAGTAAGTAAGTAAGTAAGTACACAGAGAACTATAATTTTGCTTGTCGTTTTGTATGGACGTGAACAATTGTCTCCCAAATTAAGGGCTTAATTTTGTACTATTCGTAGAGTGCACATTATTATAATTAACCCTTATCCTGCCAACGTGGAGAATATGGTGAGCTCCTAATAACCCCAGCAAATGGTAGATGGGATTTAATTCGGCGTTTAAAGGGTTAATACATCAACAAAAATGCACGTAAATCAATACAATTTATGATAAATGTTATTCTCCTACATGTTTCGGCACCCCGGTGTCCATACATTTAGGAGATTAATATTGCGATAATTTGTGTTTTGAACAATGCATTTATTTGTTGATGTATTAATTATTAATAATTAAGGGACGAAAATTTGGTGAGGTTTTTCGAGAGTAGGATGGTGAAGAAGACATTTGGGCCGAAAGGAAGGAAGTAAGAGGATACTGGAGAAAGTTGCATGAAGAGAGCTTCATGGGGTGAGATGACGGGGTGACGGAGCATGTGGCACGTATGGGAGAGAAGTACATGCAGAGTTTTGGTGGGGAAACTGAAGGGAAGTGACTACGTGAAAAAACTGAGCTTGGTTGGAACAGAAAGAATTAATTTGGGAGTGCGTGGAATGAATTATTCTACCTCAGGATAATTATAAATGGTGGTTGCTTTTAGACGCGGAAGTGAACTTTCGGGACCCAAAATAGAGATGTTTTCTGCCTAACTGAAAAAAAACCATTAGCTTCTTAAGAATCATTCTGTTACTTGAAGTTACTGATTTGCTGTAGATGGCATCTTAGATGTGTTCCTTCATCAGATTTGTTTTGATAGGTATGAGCACTCAAAAAATCATGTCGTAAAAACTACAGTTGGAACTGTATGTGTTTCGGCACGTACCGCAACCCCAATGATTTTCAGCACGTAGCGTAATCTCACTGTATTTCGGCACGTATCGTAGTCTCCCTGTATTTTGTCAACACTTAACTCCAGACAGCCACGTAATCACCTGAGAATACTTTACTTTTTACTAAAATACATTTAAATGCTTCCGTATACTAAATATTCCTCGCATACACCCTGAATTATAATAATTACTAGCATTTGGAATCTATGCGAGAAGGAAGCATGCACAAACTACAATTTGTGCATGCTTCTGTAGTATCAAGAAGGCGCTCGTCTTGGACTTGAATCTGAAATATAAATTACTTTTTAAATGTAGCTGTCATTTTTCTCATATTTAGAATAATTCAATAAGTATGCTGTTACGTATGAGATCATATAATCATATTATATAGGTGGAAAGTGTTGTGTAGGTATTAAAAGTTGACCACAGTTGTAGCCTCTTGGTTGAAAAGTCGTACACATCAGGGGTTTGCATGTCGGTCACTATTGTTTATCCTGACTTACGTTATTTTCTTTTTTGGACACCTTTATGAAGTCTTGACTAGAACTTCCAAAGCATTTTATGTACCTCCATCAACTATTTTCTGCGCGTGTTGCGAGTGTGTGACCCACGGCTGCAGCATTTCGCTTCGTTGTTCATCTACGCGTTCGTCTGTTGCGACGTGTGTCAGGTTGTTTTGCGGCTCTTCGTTTAGTCTCACAAGAACGTCCAGTAGGCGTGTTTTCGTTCATTAAGCTGCTGTAAATTACGGCATTAAGTTTCCTGACGCTATGTTTGAAATTGTAATTTAATAACAAACTTTTAATTACATATTAATAACAGTTTCATTAACACAATTTTAATCGCATTAGCTTCGTCATGTCTCTCCGTACGCATGGAACATCTCAGATCCCACTGGAGGGATTTTCATGAAAATCGATACTTGATAATTTTCGAAAATTTGTCGTCAAAATTCAAGTTTCACTAAAATATGGCAAGAATAACTGGCACTTTGCAAGGAGACCAATCTCGCTCAGTTCCTCTTAGAACGAGAATTGTTTCAGACAGAAGTTGTTGATAAGATCGCAATATATAATTTTATATTCAATAACTTTGTTTCTGAAATCGTGCCGTTTCTGAGATAATGTGGAAAAATACGGTAGAACGAGACGGGCCAGAGATGACAATATGACGCATGCGCATTGCATGCTGGATAACTAAGGCTACAAACATAAACTCAGAATATGTAATACTTATTGCTTTTCCACTGCAACAATTGTTGCACGAAAGCGCCTCAGCGTTATGTTATACGTACTTTGCCTGTCTTGTTTTATACCGAATATTACAGATTTTGTGTGGTCACAGAAGGAATGTGTAACATTTAAATTTGACCACAAGGAGTCTTTACTTCAGAACTTCTGGTGTAAGATGTTTTACTTTTTCACATTTCCATTTCCTTCCTCTGTTATTTGGGAAGTAAAATTATTAGGTCATTATCGAACGTCTGTATTTGTGTGTCAGTGAGGCATGAGACAACGTATTGCACGGATTTCGATCTCTTTTATGCAAGACTTCTTTTGTCAAGTGAGTATTTTGTAAGACACGCCCAAGAATTTATTTAGGCGTTTAGGTGACGTGTGGTTGGCAGGCAGCGTTTCATCTAGGTGATGGCTGTTGGCAGTTCATCACTCTGACGTTTACGTACATACAGAAGAACGTCTCCCCGGTTAGCGTTTCCCAGGTAGAACGCCTGCTGGTTTTTAATACCCACACTTCACAAAACATATGTATCTTTCAATACAACGTTTTTCGGCTTATATTTATATATGACAAATTTATATTAGTTTCCAAAAACGCAATACATTTTCAACAAAACATTGTGCATACGAACTGTACATGTTACTGCATACAAAGGAACTGCTTTTTATCAACCATATTAATTGTTTGATGATCAAGAAGCACGTTTTAAGCATTTTACATCCTAACATGGTAGTTTGTTACTTACATACAGGCGTTTTACCTTGTCACAGTTATGTTTTAGGAAACTGGTTGGGACATTCATGTTGACGTTTTAACGAGGTATAATTTTTACCATTTACAATAATGGGACACAGACTTTCGATGAGTTTTTTGCTCAGAAAGTACGGGTTTCAGGAACGGATTGCTGACATTAAGCGGAGATGGCTGTAGTAATTTTCGGCGTGCTGGACGTTACTTTGTTATACGATTTTCAGACACGTGCAGATTTCCTTCGTTCCAAAGGACGTGTCCAAGTAAAGGCTCTTTAGCACATTTTGTAAGATCGTAAGTTTTTACGGTGAGCTGTATTTTGCCCCTCGCCTGATATCCAAGCTAGATAGCCACGCTTGTCGGCAGTCCACGACTGCGTATTCAGGTCTCCTCAGTTTCTCTCCATATCTGGAGGCCGTCTCCCTCACCGCAACCCGAAGACGCGCCACCCCGTGCCGACAAAGCGTGTGGCACCAAAGACGATGCATTTGGAATTTTGGTGGGAAAACCAGAGGAAAAGAGAGTATGTGATAGACCTAGTTGCACATTGGAGGATAATATTAAACGGTATTTAAAAAAAAAGGTTGGAGGTGAGTATTGGATTTATGTGGCTTAGAATAGAGACAAGTGGCCGACACTCTTGCACGCAGGAATGAACCTTCAGGTTTCACACAATGCGAAGAGTTTCTTGACTACGAGAGGAATTGGTAGCTTCTGAAGAAGGAATCTGTTTAATGGAATTAGTTAGTTGACAAATAGCCTTGAATGCTGAAGCCCATCTAAATCCACAAATTTATATGATACGCCTAAAATATAGTTAGGCTTTCGGTAAGGTGTATTAAAATAAAATGCAGTAAATGCGATACATTTTCGAATACTGATACCGTGTTTCAGAATTTATCATGAAATTACAAGGAATAAAAAACACAGGTATAGACTTTGTTTATCTCTTTCAGCAGAACTTATTTTACAAAAAATATAAAGGAAGGAGATTTGCACTTGTTAAGATCTGCGGCCTTCATATGTGTAAATTTATATCAAAATCTGTCAAAGTCACAAAAGATAAGCAGAAAGGCTTTTTTGAGGTCTTGAGTATAGCAGCCATAAAATGAATTACGGCGAGTTAATGTATATATATATATATATATTACGATTAATATCCGAACGCAGAAGTTTTAGAAAGATAACAACTCAGAAGATAAAATTGTAAAAGTTAATTTAAGTTCCTAAGTAAAGTGGCCTTTGGCCCATTAATTTACCCATAATAAAGTAAAGGCTAAACATATCCGTAAAATGAAATTTACTTTCTCCATACTCAGTTTGGGTGTTGTTACGCATTGACACACCTACTGATGTTATGTGGTAGGTGCTATTCGCATTTTTTAAAATTTATCCATAAAATACTGAAAACATTGTTTGAGAATTATCTGTTTCCTAAATAACAAACACCATAAAATTGGCACGGTGGCAATTTTTCTCACTTTAACCCCTTGCAAAAGACTGGATAGATGAAATTGTTCGAGTATGCATATCATCCGCTTGTTGACACAAGATCAGCACAGAGAGAAGGACACATGGTGAAATCCTATTCGCATGATCAAACACCGTCTCTCAGCACGTCCTAGAGGTACCCCTCTCTCACTCTGACACATATATATACAGTTCTATGGACACCCTATCTCTTGGTCAGAATGCCAAGGCCCACATAGGTGTATGCCATATTTACGACCTTATTTTCTGTCTTTTCATTGTTAGAGTAAAACATGGGGGAGATGCAGGCGCGGGAGTAAACGGAGTGCGATTTTGTGCACATCTGCTTTAATGCATCTGCCAGTGAAAGGACTGAATTGGAGTAAAAAATGGAATTGGGTCTGACAGTAAAATTTGATAGTTAACCTGTCTCTGTGGACATCACGAAGGCATGTGGGGGAGTGCGTAACTTTATTCGTTGTTAACCTCGGTACTAGATGGGGATGAGTGGTCAGCTTAACACTCCATCCGCTTTACCTCCAGGGAGAAATTCTCCTGTACACACTGAATAGTAGGTTTGGGTGACCCGAGTGTTGATCCGTACTCTTCGGAGTAAAAGTAGAATTTTTACTTATGCTGGGAAATCTCGGATTTCCAGTCTACACTCAGTCACTGTACCTAGTAAGCAGTGCCGGATCTCCAAGTGTAATGGGTGAACAAAGAAAATGGATAAGTACATGAAACAAACGTTTTGGAAGGGCAGTAGTTGGAAGGGGCCAAGAAGTTCTCCGAAATTTGTGGAAACTTAAGATTGTTTCGTTACAGCTTTCACAAATCCCACCAAAGTACTTCAGTAGAATCCAGTCTAGGCCATCCTACCGTATTTCGTCAAGATCCATTTTGTTATCCTATTTAGAGTTATGTTTATGTCTTTCGTGTCTTTTCAACTACCATGTTTTTTACGAGTGTAATTTCGTACAATTTTTCACCTCTCTATGTGTCCCAGAGTCTTTTCATTTTTTATGCCATCACCCTAATATTTTGATAACGAGCACAATTTTTAACCTTCTCATTATGGGGTTCTGCTGTACCTACAGAACACCAGATCACACATTATGCTGAGTTTTGATATGTGTAAGGGCTGGCACGTCAAGGAAATTGTTAATTTAAATACAAGCAAGGGCTTAGAAATGGCAGGTAGGTATTGCACTTTAACTGAAAAGTCATCACATAATAATGTTTTTAATTTTAACATCTGGAGAAACGTAATTATTTCTTTATTCTTGTCACAGTCTTCGAGAAAGCAATTAAATATCTTCAGTAGTTTAATTACAGGGAGTTTTAGCAGCTTATGTGAAAATCGCTAGTATCTAATTTATTATCTCGCAGAAACATTTCTGGAGTATGAAATGAATTACGCGTTTTAAAACTTAATTGCAGGTAATTAATGTATCGGAGATATAGATGTACGTGCAGGCTGACAGGATTAGGAAAGGTTTTATTCTTTTAAGTGTTAAGATGTCTGTGTAATTTGAAGTACGATGTTAGTCTTGAGGCTGACACAGCAACTGCTGTGCGGATGGTGGTGTCTACGAAACGTCGGTGTGAACTACAATTGTACGTCGTGTCGAAACCCCGAAGACTGTTATCTGAAGTTGTTCACATCCTTCTGATTTTTGCGCAAAGAAATGCTAAAGCGGAAATGTATCAGAAATCTATAAAAAATGCCGTGTTGTATTGTGTGATTACTCAGAGTAAGACGAATTTGGTTTGCACCATTTTTAAAGGAGAGCTACAAAGATATCATCACAAGAACGCAGATATGTCTTTGCCCTGTATAGAATAACATCTTTGAGATTTGACTGAGATGTGTGTAATTAATTCAATAGAGTGGCTGGATATGTTCTGGTCGACGGCATATCGATCCACAGCAAGGAGAGGGATTCAAGTATGAGCTGTCACTTCCCGCCCTTGATACAAGGGGCATATCAAGTGCTGTTCTCTAAGAGTAAAGCAGAAATGGCACAATGCTGAAGTTAAAAGTTAAAAATAAAACAGAAACTAACCTATCGTAAGAAACAAATAATAAGAAAAAAAAATTCAGACCATAGTTTTTATTTTTATAACTTTGTACAGGAGCATGTAATGTAACGCTGGCGAAGTAATGTCAGTAAAATGGTAATCGTAACGAAAAATGAGGGATCATAAAGCAGTTATTTAGGAGAATTTCTATGACTGGTTTTCGGACATTAAGTAAAGGACGTGTTTGCTGCTACCTCGTTTTTCGTAAAATGCATTTTTCTGAGTAACGTGACACACCAGTTTGTTCAGTGCTCGTATCAGGCAACATAAGTCATTTAACTTTCACATGTCAAATTTCAATCATGCGCAGGACGCCAACGTAATATTACAATGTTGCTACCATCTGACATTGATGTGCGTATTTTCAAGCCGTTTGAGAACAAGATATGTTGTCCAAATGTTTTAGCCTCTAAGCTGGTTGGAGTATCCAGTAATACAAAGAACTCCTCACACAGAATTCCTGCATGTCTCAGTTACTCCATCTTTCCCTATTTTGTATTGACTAAATGGCTTATATTACTTCGTGTCTGTAAATATTTATTCATATCCTTGCGTCAGTTTTCTTGAAATATGCATATTTTGTGCAGGATGTGTGTGTGCTTTGAATACTAGTTGTTTTGTATCGTAATTTAAAAGAAATATTAATTCGCGGTATTATACAAACAATTAACTACCTTAGGCTGGCTAAGGTAGAGAATGTTTGTTACTTTACATCAATTTCTCCATATATCTTCTTGGTGTGTAGCTGGGCGTAAGTGCACTTGCACCTTTTCATCTTGTCCATATTTTGTGCACAACAGAGTAGGATTTTGTGCGGACTGCCAGTGCGATATGACGCTTTATCACAGCCCGTGTGTTAAACCTCATTTACTGGAAGAATGGCAGTATAATCTGTGGAATGGCCGATATCAAGCTCGGTTATTACGAATCAGGTTCCAGGGCAAAGGGACACTTGATTGAACCTTGACAATATCAGTTTATTGAGGGCGCCCTGTCTGCTGCAGATCGACACGAGGTCAATACAACTGCCTGTGGATCAGAAAATAAAAGTATATCATATTTTACACGGTCGCTGATAAATCTCAGGATCTTCTAATGTGATTGGCGAGTTTTTATGAGAACATTATATGGAATTCTTTGGCATAAACTAAAATAACTCACTGAACGTGAAAGCCTGGTGTATAAATTTGTGGCCCTTTGGGTACATGACTAGCAGGAAACAATATCGAAGTACGAGAATTATATTAATCCAATATGTACTGATGCAGGTAATTGCAGCTGTAAAGTAGTGCTTGGTCTGATAATATTAGTAACTGCATAAGCTCGATGGATTCTTTGTCACTTGTTGAGAACGCAGTTAATTAATCTGCCATCTTAGAAGGGAATTATAAAGCGGTGAGACGTTCTTCTGTAACCGTAGCAGTGACGTAATACAGCAGTGACTTACGAACATGGATGGAAAAAAACGACATTCCGCATTTGGTCCCTTTCATTTGGTTTGGGACACAATGACGTAGTCTGTGACATCTGCAGCACGCCTGCAATTCAACGTTCAGGCTACCTGTCTCACAGACCTGATGTAGATGTTATCGCGCTATACGGGGTCATGTATACAGAAACACTGGAGGCACGCACATATACATACATACATAAGTACATATATACACACATACGAACCTAAATATGTACATACCTTACATACGTACGTACGTTACTTACATACATATATAAACACATGACACACAGAACCGAAAGGCATAATGCTGTTTTTAAATGTGGATTTTAAGATAGCTTGAAATGGTGGTGGGGGGGGGGGGGGAGGGGAGGGAAGGTGCCTGTGGATTGTGATTAAGAAGTGTCTGTGAAAGACGGTGTCATGATATCTATCAAGTTATTCTGGGATTTGTGTGGACAGAGAGCGCGCGGTCTGTTTTTGTTCTTTTGTTCGTTACGCAGTTGCTCTTTGTTAGAGGCTTCCCCCACTTCCCGCCAAGAACACAATGACAGCAGTTGCTGTTGCCCTTAGTGTTCTCAGTCTGAGCACAATGCAAAAAAGACGGGTTAAAATTGGCACAGTGTTTGTTATGGCACGTAAATATTTTCTTGGGTGGTTAAACATTGTTCATCCTCCATAGCAGTCCTTTTTAACCTTTTCTCCTCGCTTACTAAAAAATAGAAGAAATTTGCATAAAACTAGGAGCTGGAAACTGCAAATTTTATTTTTTAGTTTACAGCTTCTGTTTCACAGTTAACCTTCTTTGCATAACACTTTAATGTAATATGAAGTATTAAAATAAAATAATCAATAACAACATGGAATCGAATAAAATGTATCATAGTTATTACATGTGCCCTTTTGTTACAACTAAGCTGTATGTATTAACGTCGATCACACAACGGCCTCACTACTGAACTTGATGCAAGGGCTAAGTGTAAAATATATAGAAATGTACCAGTGAGCATTACAATATTCCCTTCCCGATACTGCCCACAGTCAGTTGAAATTCGTATTAGTAAATTGGGGCACAATAATTACGAATTTCCTGCTAGCCGTTTCCCTTCCCTTTCTCAAGATATTGCAAAGAGCTGTTTAAGGCAGTGAGTATGAATGGCTTATGACTCTGTTGTTTCGCGCTCAGTAGTGACCACCCTGAGAGAGAATTGAAAGCCACTAAATAAATGGCATTATAAGGTCCTCAGTTCTCTGGTCTGACGCGCTGTTTGACATTTTGAGACACGGTTAGATATTCCGTCGTCAGTCGCGATTACTTGGGTGAGTAAAATCTGTATTTTGATTTGAAAAATAAAATAGTTTTTATGTATACCTGTGATAAATATTTACCATGTAAGTGCATTTAAAGAAATCTTAATGATGCGATTTACACATCGAAAATAGAGCAACGAAAAGCTGGTAATTTCCAGATGACTTCGCGTAATACCAGACGATCCTCCGCATTTCGCCAATAGTACGCATACCACAGGTTGAAAACCACGGCTGTGTACTTTGTCGTGTTCCGTCTCGAAACTCTAGAGTCGTCACGTTTTGTGTTAGTCCACTAATTAATCGCTGTCTTACCACGTAACACTACAAGTCGGAAGATCGCGGGTTCGATTCCCGATGGTGCCATTAGAATTTTTCATTGACATAATCCTTCCGGCCGCACTATGGCCTGGGGTTGACTCAGTCCCTAACAGAAATGAGTACCAGGAATATTTCCTGGGGGTAAAGTCGACCGGTGCGTGGGGCTGACAGCCTTAGCACCTTCATGTGCCGATTGTCTTGAAATCTAGGAGCTTCAACCTCTTGGAAACCTCAGGGTCTGCCCAGGCCTGTAATGGTATTCCTTTACCTTTACCATGTGACAAGTAGCGACTGATCACGATCGTAAAACTGCCCATTTGTTTTTAAACAGAGTCATGGCTATAATTTTATTTTATTTTGATGTTAAGTTTCTGTTAGAGTATGAATGTTAGGCGCTAGTAGTAATTTTATTGTCTGTTCTTATCCTATTATTATTTATAGTGCTGAAATCGTTTGTTTTGTATGTGTAAGTTGGCTGTATCTGTTACTGACCACTGACTGTAGACTCAACACTTTAATAAAAAAATAAATCAGTTGAATTGAATTGAACTGAATTCTGTTAACATGGCCGAAGACCCTTTCCAGAATCGAAACCGGCGTCTCGTCAACAGAGCGTAGCGTCTTATCACTACAGACTGTCTCTGGTGCTTGTCGCTGTGCGGTCCTGTGGTCTGAGTAAATACCGGGCAAAAGTTTGTGAGTCGATGGTTATCGGAAAACTGTTTGTACCTCACGCAGGGGTGGACATGTTTTGTTTTGTTTAAAAACATATGCATGCAGGCTATGTGGTGTGTGAAGTCGGCCATATGAAAGAGGAGCCATTGTTTACTGCTGCCAGTGGGACATTGCATGTTGAGTGTGGGCGTGTTATTATCATGTGAGACCTAAATTAAATTCTTGACACGGCGAAGATTCCGAGTCCCCTGCAGTATGTACTGAGTGCAGTTTGTTTTATAACACAAACGTGGAGGGAATTTAGAACAACGAAGGAATATAGACTGGGTAAGTTCAGAGTTTCTGAGGATTTCGGTCTGCTGGTGTATGAGGCGATATGTGCCTTGAATTCACAGAGATGTAAGTGATACGATCCTCCGAAACGCCGCGAAACAACATAACATCCAAGAAAACCGGAATTCTCGAAAATAGACTGTTAATTTCGATACTTGGTCGTATAGTAGCGAGGGAGATGATAATAATAATAATAATAGTGTCATTCTTAACGTAACTTTGTTAGTAGCAGGCTATACCAAAACAAGTTGAAAACTGTTCAATACTTAAGTCATCACACTCTTCGTGATTTCAGACTTCCACAGCCGTTTAAATTAGATTTTGGATCTTCTGGGATGTTACATAGCATACAGTGATAGTTACCGACGTTTCGGGACAACCCGTCGGTCCCATCTTCAAGGGTCAAGCAGTTCAAGACATTTGAAAATGGCCCCGATGGATCGTACCGAAACATCGGTAACTAACTACCACTTTAAGTTGCCCAACCTCCCACAAGAGCGCGGATTTCGTCATATTCTGCAATCAACAACTTGTGAGACAAAAGCACATCGTGCAACAATCTGTTGTTGTACGTTGAGTTATCGAGGGAGGGGGGGGGGTTGGTCGATGGGAGTTTCTGTATTGTCTTTTGCAAATGTGCTGAATAACAAAGCTGAAGAAATACCGAAGTACCCGTATAAATATACACTAACTGCAGGACAGTGCATGCGTTTTGTTACTGTGGTGGAGATGCTGATATTGTAGATACTGACAGGCGTCGCTGGAAAATCCTTTCAGCAGTATTTTATGGCTTCTCCCGTAAAAACTCCTTCGAAGATTTGCAGAATATGACCACTCTGGGCACAGCATTTAATTCGATTAGTTCAGTTTTCAATGTGCTTTGCATGAAACTCCTAAGCGATGAGCATTAGGCTTGGAATTTTGCTCTTATTCGTAGTCAGGACACACTGTGACGTCATGTGGAATCGACAGCAACTCGACGACGACGACGACGACGACGTATGTGTGACTATCTCTCTACTTTGTTGTAGAGTCGTTATGCGTCGCTCTTACTGCTGGAGGTGGTTAGTTCTCTTAACTGATTGGCAAACACTGAGAGTGTCGGACTTGTTATGTTGGTGGGTTAGGTCTAGCGTTCTGCCTCCGGGAGTAAGAATTACTGCAAGGGTTTGCTACGGATTTTATTAATAATGCACGTGACTTTTTTTTACGTGCATACAGCTGGTTAGCCTCTCACACGTGACACGTACAATAATGAAAAAAAGTCAGTAGACAGTTTGCACTGTTTAAGTCGTTTCAGCGGCGAAATTTTCTCACAAAAAACTGACAGAACACATCCTTTAACAGGTTGATCAGTTTTCCTTGAGGAATATGATTCAGATAACTGCTAGGTCATCTGTCTGTGCCCTGTATATTTCCGCATCTCCACTGTGTTTACGAGATAAGCAGTATTATGAAAGTACCAGATTCTCAGTTAACGATTCTCAAACATCTTTTGCCTCCGATCCTCGAAGTAGTATTTGAAGAGTCAAATTATTATTTTCGTAATATATTCATCACTAAAAGTGGGCTGGGATGGTGTAGTCGGTTTAGCGACTCGCTACGGGCTGGGCGGTCCGGGGATCCAATCCTGGTTGTGGCAAGATTTTCCGCACCCGTCCGGACCGGCCCAGAGGCCCACCCACACTCCTATACAGTGGGTACCGGATCTTTCCCGGAGTTAAAGTGGCTGGGGCGTGCCGTTGACCATCCACCCCATCTAGCGCCGAGGTTAAGGAAAGAGCAAAGCTAAACCTCTAGTCCCACTCTGGGCCTTTGTATCCTGTTCTGGGTTGAAATTTACTTTTACTTTATCGCTAAAAACAGTTAATTTTAACTGAAAAGTAATATTTGTCACATAAAAGTTTTTGATGTCACGTCACATTGCAGTGTTTTGACTTGTTTTAGCATTGCGACACCCCGCAGCTAATTTTTATTAAATCGGCATATTGTTTGGAAGTCCGCCACGTGTCTGAATTTACGTGCCGCCAGGACTGTCATAACAGAAATCTGCGAAAAGCTGCTTCACATAGTGAAGGGCTGAACGGAGAGGCTGAAGAATTATTAAAATAAACCTTTATGTGTTTTTACATTAGACGCAATATTCCCTTAGATCAAACCTTGGGTGGAAGGGACTTTACGTATAGCACTATTGAGAGTGTCATGTAACAAGGATGACAATTTCTGTGTAACAGTGTTAAGTGTGTTACGAAACAATGATGTTAGTTTCTAGGGTTATATAGCCTGAGTGACACAAACCCGTCAAAAACCAATTTCCCCAAAACAAGTCCCACATAGATTAGTCTGAGATCGGAACCGGGCCTTTGTTAGGAGACGCAGGGGAGAGTCACTCATAGGAACTGCAGAAATGTAGAAAAGTAATAATTAGTTCATACATAATCATGTATGGAATATATGTAGTTAGCATATACAAATAAAGGAATCGTTTTCTCAGCACATCCTTTTCTGCCTATTTTGAAGTAGGCTGAGACGAGCGTTTCATTTGGAATCAATTATACGCGCCAAAAATATAATTTATGTCTAATTACCAGGGCAACGAATACTTTGTAAAAAATTAAAAATGTTGTGTATAAAGGATTAAAAACGCTTTCGATCAAGGATACAAAAAGAAATTTTGAAGTATAATCAAGGAGAAATACAAAGCACAATGAAATGCACAGAAATATTAAAGAGAAAAATTGAATCTGTGTAGTTCTGTGTGGCTGGTCTCAAAACCAGGGGGGAGGGCTTCATTCTCTACAGGTGTTGCTAACCCGACGCGTGTGGAGCAAGAAGGGCCTAAAGACAAAAATTTACGTTTTACTCTAAGAGCTTTGTAGAAACGAAAGCACTTTTTAACACTAAATTCTTACCTCGTATATAACAAGATATTGGAGCTTATTATATGGAGGGGTCAAGAAATGCTTACTTATCTGTATTGGGAAACTTTGAGACGAATTGGGAGACTTAAGCTCTAATGGCGCGAATATATCTCAAAGGGATCTCAAGGAGTGACGTACGAAGATGTGTGTTTAATTCGTCTGACTCAGAACAGAATTCAGTAGCGAGATCTCGTGATCATCATAAATGGCGGCGTGTTTGTTGACTAGCTGAGGGACGATCAGCTTTGAGGAAGGAATCTTCTCCATGCCAATTGTGTTTGTCTGCACTCCCCTCTTATATCTACTGTTTTATACACACGTTTCCAGTACTTCTGCATGCATTACTCTTGTCATCGCTAGGATTTCCGAGTCTTGCTGTGTCTCGAATGTTAGATTAATGGAAGCGTTTGGTGGATAGAAACACCGAACGGATGCAACGTATTTTGACTGGCGCTAGCTTAGACGACATTGGCGTTAGATTGGTCGCGTCCGTAAATTTCGTCTCCGAAGTGTCTTGACTGAAAGATAACACGAAAGTGTTAAAGCCATACGGAAGATATTCCCAGCTCTTATGAATGCAGAATCCAACAGCGCAGTTGAGTTTGCGAGCTTCGTGGTTATATTAACTGTGAACAGCTGCTGTTGGTAGGGTTAAACTTGTTTCTATGCACGCTGAGAAAGGTGTATTGGAGAGCCGAGGTGTAGTTCCACTCATCATCAACTTTGACACTGGATAGAGAACAGTGGTCGGATTGTGGCTTCGGTCGCATTACCTCCAGGGAGAGATTTCCTCGCACTCCATGAAAGGGAGGCTGGGTAAATCCCACAGTCGGTCTGGACGATTTGGAGAAGACATGGTCCCACGCACATGCTTGTTATCGAACTGAAATATTTCTGTTGTCCAGTCCGTAGCATAATTACTAAGCCGACTGCCCTATCTCGACAACTAATTTTGGCGGAATCCAGACAACTACCGTGCCGCTCTGTACAGCAAGAACACAGATTTGAATTGTATTTAGAAATGGCTGCTTTGTACGAGGCTGTGCCATTGTTATAGACACTTCTATAAAGAGTTTAATTTAAATGTAATCTTAAGGAAGGAGATGGCTTTGCGAGATTTAGACGCTAAGCTTGAATATATTCCGTCATCTCTCTTGTGGTCAGCTCGCAGATAAAACAAACACCCTGTAGTTCAGGAAAAGAAATTGCACTTATTATTCAAGTACCCGTCGCCTGGTGATCAAGTCATGAATATGCAGGCAGAATCAAAGTGGATTAATGCAAATCAGAAAGAAGAGGAATCTGTGGTTTTAGTACACTCTTCCCCTAAATAGAAGTCGGTAGACTAGAATGTGCAGTTCCGTTGCACGCAAATTCGAATTAGCATGTTAACAGGGCTTCCGGCAAATTGAAAATTACTTGGCAAAACATCATCCTACAGTAGCTACGGGGAGCTGCAAGGTAGAAGTGAAAATTACCGGTTGAGACACCCCCCCCCCTCTTTCTGAATAAAAATCCACAAGTAAATAAGTTTCCCTTCGTACACGTCTGAGATACCGAGTCACGTGTCTGTAGTTCTTGCGCTCTTTCCTGAGAGATGTATAGGGCTGATGAAACAAAATGGAGATGAGTAATTAAACGGGAGAATTATACGGTTTTCAAGGAGAGCAGAGGCAGGACAAGGGAAATCCGAGGACGGCCGACAGAGGTCGCAGGTGTGACTATGTAAATATGTTACACTAAGCGTTGAATAGGGTCTAAATAACTTAATGGAGCAGGGTCGCGTGTACGAAGAGTACAAGTTATGCACACCATGCTGTGGTACACGTGGTTTGCCAAGGTGTTCTTTACCTCAAAACTATTTTATGCTGACGTGGTACAAGCTTAAATGTAATATCAATTTCTCCCTAAGAAAAGTAAAGGCATTCCTTGCGTCGATTTTCACGAAACTTACAGATACTGAAGAGGATTTCGTAGGTGGAATTTCACCCAAATCGGAAAACAAGCGTCAGAAGTATGGTTGGTGATATGTTGGTGATATGATGGTGATATGTTTTCGTACATGAGCGAAGAATGGATTTCATTGCGCACATTTCTACAAAATTCACAGTCAATCATTCAAGGATTGTAAAATTTTTGTATACCGAATTTTTTCCAAATCGGACAAAATATTTAGAAACTAGGGCAAAATTTTCTCCACACTTTAAACAAAGTATGATTTTCACTGCATTGATTTCGAGGCTTATCGAACCTGCTCAAATACGTTGCGTGAAGATTGTATAAATCTTATAGAATTTGCTCCAACCTTAACTAACTCATGACTCTTATTGCGCCGATTTTCACAAAACTCAAACTAGTTCGACGAAGTTTTAAAACAAGTCCTATGCCGAATTTAATGAAAATCCGATCGACGGTTTGGTCAATGATTTTAGATGGCGGAAGTACGCCGAACGTATCTGTACGTAACACCTATTTTTTACGTCATTAAGAAAAGGGAAAAGCGAGAACGAATAATCTTCAATACTTAAATTGCGTGAAAGTTATCAGGAAGCCTGCCTTATGATACAGTACGAAACAAGTGCCTACCAGATTCAATGTAATTTTGAAAATCACTGCTTCCTAACAGGTGATTCCCCCCCATGATGCAACAGCCCCTAGCAGGCCAGAGCCTCTTCATTGTCTTGTCTACACTCAGACACACCACACTCGGCAGGACTCCTCTGAACGAGTGATTATCCTGACAACACACAAAGCTCAAAACAAACAACCATGCCTCCGGCGGGATTCGAATCAGCAATCCCAGCATATGTGTGGCCGCAGACCCACGCCGTAGACCGCTCAGCCGCTGGGATCGGCAACACGTGATGGTACAATAAGTAAAATAAGTGTAAACCGTGTCAGCCGGTACCACTGTAAATATATTTTTTTAAATCTACAGATCGCCTACATGTTTAGACTAACTGCAGCCATCAGCCGCTAAGTTTTCTAAAAAAAAGCAAATAGTAGGCGTTTAATGTGTGCTGTGCATTCATTCACCGTGGGCCGGGTAGCTCAGTCGGACTGACTACGGGCTGGACAGTCCGGGATCGAATCCCGGTGGGAACGAGATTTTTCGTCCGTCCAGACCGGGCTTAGGGCCCACCCAGCTTCCTGTAATATGGGTACCAGGTCTTTCTCGGGGGTAAAGTGCGGCCGGGGCGTGCTGCTGACCACTCACCCCCTCTAGTGCCGCGGTCATGGAAGAGCAGAGCTATACCTTCTCCCACCCTCTGGGCCACACCGGGTCTGTAACGGGATCACTTTTGCATTAATTCACCAAGTAGTGTGCCTTACGACAGGTACACACCCTTTTCCAAAGTAAATTTCTCCACACAGTGCGAACAAGAACTTCCTGTTTCAATTTCCAGTATCTTCTGTTCTTAAGGTTATTCAGTAGCCGCTTAAGTCCTTTTCATTTTCTTCTGTTGCATTCTATTTATCTTTCAGTGACGTGTTCTGGAAGGTACTTCGTATGCCAGATGTGGCCAATGCAGTTAACCTTCCATTTTTGATTGTATGTAGGGTAAGTCCTACATTCTTGACTATATGGGATATTACCTCATTTTTCATGCGGTGGATCCAACTGATCTCCATCCTTCACCAGCACAGCATTTCAAAACTTTGAAGGCATTTCTGAGCTGTTCCGCGAAGTGTCCGTTTTTCAGCACCATTTATAGCTATGCTGTAAGTTTAGCATATCATTAATTTCTTTCTAAATTCTGAGTCCAATTCAATAGAGAAAAGACTTCTTTTTCTCCTCCTCATCATCTTCTTCTTCTTGATACGAATTACTGTGTAATGTTATATCCAAACAGCACATCCATGAGTATATGTGCCAAAGATAAACGTCGAAGGCAATAAGAAGTGCTAAAACACGAAGGAGGAATTTGGGAAATGTGTTTATTTCTAATTGGAGAGAGGATGGTTTGTTGCTATTATTATCGTCTTTAAAGGAGTTCCTTTGTTATTTGAAATAGAATCAGAGGTATTACATTTCTATACAGAATTGCGTGTGCGAGTGTAATCCTCCGTTGTGTATTTGCCGCTGTTCTTGGGACGCAGATTCTAGAGCATCAGCCAAGTTTATTTGGTTGTATGAATAAAGAACCCCGGGAACCCCGAACACAATAAAGTATTTTCGTAGATGGGTTCATGAAACCAGCTACGCTATTTTTTGTACCGTATTTTGTCTTCACTTCCGCACAAGATGCTGTGGAGGCAAGAACAGACAAGCACCTTTTTCATCCATCCATCCCACCCCACCCTACCAGCATGCCTTGTAACATCGATTCAAACCCCTTCTCTCTTCTTATTTTGTCATCTCAGTTCTTTTGTGTTGAAGAAGGGTGGCAAGGAGAGACAATTTTACGGTAGTAAATGCAATTACCAAGCCTCACTGTGAGCTTCACTGTTCGTCCACTGTAGGCGCTGCAACCTGCTACACAAAGTGTTTCGACCACTTCATTTTTTTTCTATTTTATCGTGTCCTTCTTTCCCGTTGGTTGGATTCTGCATGTAATAAACAGATAAGGCTTCTGTGTTTCATAGTGCCGGAATAATTTTACTTATATAAGCGTGAGACATAAATTTAACTTTTGGAACAACAGATTTGTATACATGCGGATACAGGCCTCTATACTTATTTTTAACCTCTCTTAACTCAGTGATACAGCAGCTGTGGTTGGTTGTAATTGCTTCCGTGTTTGTTTTATTTCATGATTGTGTGAAGACCTGAAGCAATAAGGCTAGGCCTCTGTGATCGAAAGCAAGAATTATTGATTTTTAAAGCCTAATGTTAATTATGTGTTGGCACCTGCTGAGACCTTAGGAAACTGCGCGTCTTTCCCACTCACTCTACTGAACCAGAATAAACAGCAACAGATTTCTGGACAGCTTTAACTGATTGATGTATCTAATGGTCTCGGATTGTTTTATGATAGCAAGTTCGAAACTGCCGTGTATAAATAAGCAATTCATAATTCAGAGGATTATAGATATATAAAACCTGCCTTATATGAACAAGAGAATTAAGCAACTTAGAATCAGAATTGTAATAGATAACAAAATTATAGAACAAGTAAATTTGTTTAAATATTTAGGAAATATATCTTATGAAGGAGAATTGGACATTGATAACAAATTAAATAAATTTTTGAAAATTACAGGTGTTTTAAATAATGTGTTTAGACCACAAAAAACCCTTAAGAAAACAAGAATAAAACCACACAGTACATTGGGCCTTCCGGTATTGTTATATGGCAGCGAAATTTGGACTATTAAAGCAAGGGACGCCAGAAGAATAACAGCAACATAGATGAAATACATGAGAAGAACAGCAGGATACACTTGGACAGATTAAAAAACGAATGTACCAATTGCAAAGGAGTTAAAAAATAACACTAATTTAGGACAAATTACTGGAATACAAGAGAAGCTGGACACAACATGTAAATAGAATGCATCGAAATAGATTACCCAGGGTGATAAAACGCTACTCCCCAACTGGCAGAAGGAATCATGGTAGACCTTTGAAGAGACTTCTGGATACGTGAGACCGGAAAGGGTCAACAAGTGGCCCAACTGCATAACATATATGATGATTATGATGATGAATTAAGCTAGTTGTGAGGGTCACGTGGCTAAAATGCATGAGACAGAAAGGTTTACTGAATTTATTAGAAACATCTAGGAAAATGTTCACTTGGAAGAACGTGTAAGGGAGGGGAGGATGGAAAAACACGAATCACATGGAACAACGTTGTGATTATGAGTAGTAAATGAAAGTGGTTCAGGATTGTGTCCACAGACTGGCTGAATATTAGTTGTATACAACTTTGCTTTCCGATAGGGATATTTAGTTCATATCTACCTAACCGATCGGGGAAGGCTGTGTAGTGTAACGTGTATTTACACTTCAACTGGACAACAAAAAAGAAAACAGTCCCACTGGCTACTCTCTGAGCGAACCCAATGTTCTGTTAGTTCAAACTGTTTGCAAACAAACTAATGACAGCTGGAAAACATTAAAGTGCCATTCGTGTTGGCTTCCGTGTTTTCCAAACAGAGCTTTGTGTACGTTGAAAGAGATGAAAGATCTGAAGCCTGGCTCCTGTGAATGCTTTAAACATAAGAAGCAGTGACTGGAAATCAAAATCGTCCTATGGTAATACGAGTACATATTAGACAATATAAATGCCACATTTTTATGCCAACATCTTTAAATTGTACGTGTAGATAACCGTGGGTAAGACACTTGTAGGCTTAGGTTGAAGGTTTTAACGTCGGTACATGGCCAGGAACAGGTATGTTGTGCGCTGAGTCCATACTGTCAGGTTTTTATATAAGATGACGCTCCGAGTGTTTCTATATGCTGGTTAAGAATGTTACTTTTTTGTGGGAAAAAACATCAATAATTTTTTTAGTTGTAAATTCTCTGTGACCTGCTGCTATACCCTGATATTCTTGACCTAATCATGGTATTGAACTGAGCGGCCATTTGAGTTCTTTTCCTGTGGCGCTGCGGCCGGACGCGGGCCATGGCCTCCTCACTGTCGAGGCAACACGATCACACTCAGACACACCATACGTCGTAGGACTCCTCTGAACGAGTGATCAGCTCGACGCAGAGACCTCTACCTAGAAACACACAACACTCAAAACAAATATCCATGTCCCCGACAGGCAGACCCGCGCTTTAGACTGGGATCGGCGGTCAGTTGAATTATTCAACCGACATTACTCCTTTTCAGATTGGCCTTTAATTAAAAAAAAACTGGGGGACATTGTAGCTGTTTTGGAATACCTGTGGTAGCTGGGAATGGTGCCACGGTCTTCGGTCTCACAGCCGCTCGCTTTACTGCCGCAATGTGTCTGCTGTGTTACTCGAAAATATAAAAACTTGTAAACACTTAGTTAAACTCTTCTTAATTTCGACGAAGAAGGTGACAAGCGAGGGGCAACTTCTCACACACAGGGCGTTATAAAATTAGTTAATGATATTTACATTTTTATCGTTATCTTCGTCCACATTGACGTGAGAGCAGTAGTTTTGTCGCTAAAGACATAAAATCACAAAAATGTTTCAGCGTGAGAAGGCCTTTGCAATGCAACAGGAAATCACATCTTTCATAACGACTTTCATCAGCCTCGTTTTGGTTTCCTTTGTTTCACTGTAACCCTCCCCATCCGTTCTTAACTCTGAACTGTGGTACATTAAGACAGTAGATTAAGTTACATCTTTGAACTTCAGACGACACCTTTCCGATCATGAAGCTGCCACCTCTCCAAGGACATGCAAACTGTTAGCACTTCCTTCTTCTTTAACTAGTGGATCGCTTTTTGCTGTTTCCATTAACACTGAACTCCTAATAGTTTACAGTCAGCAAAGCTTTATACGGTCTTTTAGTTTTAACAAGTTATTAACAACTATGTGCCAGTTGTTAATAAAAACTGTAGAATATTATGCGTATTGGACCGTGCATCATCTTGATATTTGAATAAAGGTAGACCAATTTGATGACACTTGCTTTATTATATATTGCTCAACATGTTTCAGACGTTAAAACGTCCCATCTTCAGGAGCTAGCGAGTACTTGTTGTGTTGTGTAGGCTGACTTGAGGCGTGCTGATGTTATGTAGCGGGATTTTCTGTTGGTGATGTGGTATCCGAGTGTAGGCTGAACCACTAAACTCGGATACCACATCACCAACAGACAATCCCGCTACATAACATCAGCACGCCTCAAGTCAGCCAACACAACACAACAAGTACTCGCTAGCTCCTGAAGATGGACGTATTAACGTCTGAAACATGTTGAGCAATATATAATAAAGCAAGTGTCATCTAG
>Ga0131853_10006287_pt1 | contig 21456 bp, 23 predicted proteins | sample TergutLab28metaG_FD_92764 | JGI IMG/M metagenome (GOLD analysis project Ga0131853, IMG submission 92764) | Labiotermes labralis P1 segment gut microbial communities from Petit-Saut dam, French Guiana - Lab288 P1 (version 2) (version 2) | ecosystem: Host-associated > Arthropoda: Insects >... | reverse complement strand
GCACGTCTTTGTAGTGAGCCGGAGAGCCGTCTTGTTGAAAGATGTAATCATTACTGTCTTCATTCAACTGTGGCATCAGCCAGTTTTCTAACATGTTTCACGGACTTATGAATAACCCTGTATATGTTTCGACTTATTTGTTATCAGGCTGACATATTGAAATATAAAAATGTAAAATTGTATAAGTACAAAAGTCATGCTTCAGTTTACCTGAATGAGATTTCGAGTCCTTACAATATTCTTTACAATACTGACGTAATTTTGTTCTTTGTTGCAGCCTTAAAAATCTTTTTGTCTGTATTGGCATGCATAAGTTTATCTTTTTAAAACTTTAAATCATTTAAGCTGGGTAAAATTGACTCTTTTCAAAATAAAAGTTTTGTGTCGTCCCTCATTTGATTTCTAGTGTTACTTTACGATGATTAAAAAACTGTCAATAAAGAGTAGGCCATCCTAAAGAAGAAACCCATCTGATATGATACTAACATAATATTCTACTAAAGAATATAGGCAAATAGAATATGAAATTATGTTTACCACTAAAATAAACACCATTTTCGCAATTGGATATTCCTATTTAACCAACACGTTAACATAAAGCAGACAGGCAATGTAGGTACAACGTGACATTGAGGCACGTACGTGCAGCCATTGTCGCAGGGGAAAAACAATAAGTATTACACTGTCAGTGTGTGTTTGTAGCCTTAAGTACTTAGCGTGAAAACGTATGCGCTATATTGTCATCTGTGGCCTCTCCGGCTCTACTGTATTTTTCTACATCATCTTATAAACGGCACGATTTTCGAAAAAAAATTGATTGAACATAAAACGTGTGTTTTGATTTTCTATATAAATTTAGTATTAAATATTTCTCATTTTAAGCAGAATTGAGCGAGATATGATCAAATATGTATAATTATATTCATATAAGGTAACCACTATTCTTGTCAGATTTTAATAAAACTTGAATTTTCACGATGGATTTTCAAAAAATAATCAAATATTAAATTTAATGCAAATCTCTCCAGTGGGAGCCGAGTTGTTCCCGGCGGAAAGTTAGACGGGTAAAGGACAGACGGATACGAGGACAGATAGACCTGAAGACGCTATAAGTCGCTTTTCAGAATTTTGCGAACGCGCCCAAAAATCACGTAAGAGAAACACCTCACTTAAAAAACACCTCTCTAGTGACCTGTGTAAAATTCGTGCACCACTCATTCTGACTCCCAGATATTTAACACTTTAACTGTGCACATAACAAATCAATTGACTACAACATTCAAGCTTCCTTGAAAAGTTGAAAGCTACTTACTAGGTCAAGGTATTAGGGGTTCCTGATGTTTAGGATTCTGTTTACGACAGCCGGAACTCTGACACTATCCTGAGCTATTTGAACCTATTCCATACTTTGTTACATAATGATTTATATTAATATCATGCCATGTCTACGTATAATAAATATTGTAAGTTGTCCAAAGCGTGCTACATGTTTCGTCGATCTCATCTTGTTGTTAATCACATACAAAACACTCGATAAAGAGCAAAACGTATGACGTTCTTCGTTGTGTAGTTTTCTCATTCCTCCAGTTACATCTTCTCTCTTAGTCACAAGTACTCTTCTCAGCTGTTTCCAGACGTCCCCAATCAGTACTTCCCTTCGAATCAGTTCACCAAGTCACGGCTCCATGTCACACAACAAGGAAATTACAGATTTTTATATTTGGGTGTTTAGTTTTATACATAACTGACTAAATGGAGCAGAGTCTTTTTTGAGAAACTGTCACCAAGCTACTCGAAAAATCGCTTTGCTCCTATGAATTCGAAGATTTATTACTTTGTTCACTGGAGCGCGCCACTGATTCAAGGTTCTCAGGCAAGGAATGAAAACTACAGACTTTTAGAATGAACTGTAAGAAGCACTTTAATCTGCTTTGAACTGTCAATAATATAATTTTGATTTCCTAAAGCTATTTTTCTTTCTGTGGCGCTGGAGCCAAATCGGGCCTAGGCTGCCTTATTGTCGAGGTTTCTTGAGCGTGAGCGCGCGCGCGCGCGCGCGCGCACGCACACACGCACACACACACCGCGTAGAAATCCTCTGAACAAATGATCGGCTCGTAGCAGAAACTGCTACCTTCAAACACACAACCAACAAAAAAAACGAACATCAGTGCTCTCAGCTGCATTCGAACCCCCGATCTCAGCAATCGCGAGACGCAGATCTTGCCGTAGACTGCACTGTCACCAGGATCGGTTTCTTACAATTGTTACCTTAACAAAATATCTGTCATAACGTCGACTAAACTGTAACAGTGTAATTAATAACCGACATTTTTGCGGTTCATTTACTTAGACTTTTCTTTTGTTTTCTGTGGTGCTGTGGTCCAACTTGGGCCAGGGCCTCCTAATTCATGAGGTTTCTAGACCACACTCAACGACGCACCACAGTCGGTAGGACTCCCCTGGAAAAGTGATCACGTCATCACAGAGGCCGCTACCTGACACCACCAACACTCAAACCAGACAAACGTCCATGTGCCGGCGGGACTCGAACCAGCAGTCTCACCAGGGTGCCGGACACAGACCTACGCCATAGACCGCGCGGCCAAGGGGACCAGTAATTTACGTGTATTAAGTATTTAAATGTAACAGAATTATAGGTAAATTGTTTGCTTATTAAAGTTTACTTTATTTAGATAATAATAAGAGGGCGAAGTTTTAGTAAAAGTAAAGTTCACCCTAGAACAGGCCACGAAGGCCACGAAGGCGCTACATGAGATAGGTGTTCAACGACACGTCCCGACCGCTTTACCCACGGGAAAGACCCGGTACCCATTGTATAGGAGGCTGGGTGGGCCGCAGGGCCGGTCTGGCTGAGTGCGGAAGATCTAGCCTCCACCAGGATTCGATCCCCGGATCATCCAGCCTGTAGCGAGTCGCTATACTGACTGAGCTGTCTAGTATACAGGTAAATTCTAAGTTGCCTGCAATAAGTACATAGTTTAAAATGTAATGACTGCCGGTGAATATAAATGAGATTGATAGAATTCTGCTTTTGATGACAACGTGACATTTGAACACACTAATCTTAGTCATGGTTTAAGTTACCATGTTGCTGAATGCTACTGCACCAAGGATAGAGGTTCATCTGTGTCAGAAGAGATAAGAGGTTATTCAGGGACAGTGAAATGGAAGGAATGGGAGAAACTATTCTCCTGGACGGAATTTAGGGTAATGCGTAAAACATCAGCTAGGATAACCTCTGCCTTCGTCGCTTGAATATTAAGAGAACAATTCGCCCGCAGGACACGAAGTTATGAGGAGCTGTGTGTGTTTTGCTTTGTATGCAAATATTTATACGCAAACTTCCCCCCCCCCCCTCGTCTGAAGAAATGTGTTTTTGAACTTCTTGTCTATCTACGTTTTAAGAAAATAGACTCCAGACCTCGTTATCGATGATCCATCGTTTCGAAGCTTATAAAATGAAATTATATATGAGATTGGAAATAGAAAATTACTACCCTGCCTTTTCCATCTCTAGTTCCTTTGCTCATGACCTACAGCCCGTTTTTTATTCTAAGACCCCTAATGAACAACTCGCACCATTATATCAACTACTTTGTAATTTTCCCTTTCCCGAATTTCGACCCTAAGTTTAATACAAATTTGACGTGTTACACCTGCCACCTGCAATTGGACAGTTGTAATTACTTGGGGTGCAAGCTCCGACTTCAGATGATGTGAGTCCTTTGTTACGTAGCCTATATGTATGTGGATTTATGTCTGCGTGCTTCATCAGGGGTAACCAAGCGGAAAGATAGGTTTGTGTGCGACGCGGATTCGCAGCCGTCCTCTAAAATGACACGTGAATTTGCAAGAGAGTCGTGAGGTGAATAGCGGAAAGGATTTGTTACGTGTCATTCGATTGCCAGTGCGTAATATTATTCGTTTCCCTCCTAACAGACCCATTTACATGTTTTAACCCTTTAAACCACAGTAGTTACTCTATGAACCACGTACCTTAATGTCGAAAACTTATCTGTTCTGGCCTGATGAGGGCCTTTCGAGGCCGAAACTAGTAGCAAATAATAGAATAAAAATAAAATAATCACATCGTTGTGTCAGACGGAGTACATATTTTATTTTACTGTATTAATGTACTTTAAACACAACAGGATATCCTCTACCAAGATTAGACTGGACAACAAAATTTAACTTTTTTTCGGCCCACGAACTTCAATAGGTGAACTTAGCAGTACTTGTTATGCTGAATTCAGATATGTATACAGAATTTTTCTATCAGGCAGAGTTTTAAAGATACAGAGGGCTCTATTCTTGCAAAAGTGTACTTTACGTAATAATGAAACAGACAGAAACTTACCTCTAAAATGTAAAGGCGTATAACTTCGCCGGTAATTTGCTTCAGTGTCCAGCAGTAGTCTGCCAATATACCTGAGGTCCATTTGACTTGGTACCGATTTTCCATAGCCAAAATGTCTTGGTGAAATCTTTCACCATGTTCGTCACTGACTTCGCGAGATTTTCTGGAAAAAAAACCAAGTGGGACTCCAAAAAGTGGATTTTCAGACTCATATTGCATCCCAGAATTGGCATCGATTGGCAAGAAAGAAGACTAATTAGCAAATTGTACATGGAGCAGAAGGTTAAAGTACGACTGGACCGAGGAGAGACAAGAAGTGTGCAGATTGGAAGAGGAGTTCGACAAGGATGCTGCTTGTCACCAATTCTGTTCAACTTGTACAGGGAGTGTCTTACACGGAAGCTCTGGATGGGCTTGGAGACTTCAAAGTCGGAGGGCAAATTATTCAAACTGTGAAATATGCAGATGACCTTGTGTTAATGGCTAAGGAAGAAACGGCGCTTCAGGGTATGATTGATAAATTAATTGAAACAGGTAGATACTATAGCATGGAAATGAATGTGGAAAAAACAAAAGTAATGAGAATTTCAAGACAATCATCCCCAGTAACAATTAAGATAGACCAAAACAACTGGAGAATGTGAACTGTTTTAAATATCTGGGTAGCATGTTAACAGAAGATGGAAGATGTACGTGTGAAATTAAATCCAGAATTGCCATGGCAAAAGCTGCATTTAGCAAGAAGAAGAATATTTTTACCAGCAAATTGGACTTAAATTTGAGAAAGAAACTAATGAAATGCTACGTTTGGAGCATAGTTCTGTATGGTGCTGAAACTTGGACACTCCGGGCAACAGATCAGAAACACCTGGAAAGTTTTGAAACGTGGTGCTGGAGAAGGATGGAAAAGATCAGCTGGACCGATCATGTGAGAAGTGAAGAAGTGTTACTTAGAGTCAATGAGCAGAGGAATATCCTACATGAAATAAGAAAACGGAAGGTTAACTGGATTGGTCACATCTTACGTAGAAACTGCCTTCTAAAACAGGTTATTGAAGGAAAGATAAAGGGACAGATAGAAGTGACAGGAAGACGAGGAAAAAAGCGTAAGAAGTTACTGTATGACCTTAAGGACAGTAGAGGATACTGTGAATTGAAGGAGGAAGCTCTAGATCCCACTGTGTGGAGGAATCGTTTTGGAAGAGGCTTTGGACCTGTCGTTTGACAGATTACTGATGATGATGATGATGATTGCATCCCATAGCTTTGTACGAAGTCAACAGGTCCTGCAAAATATCCTGATAATTTGCTGCTTTGTGATTTCCTAAGTAGCCCTTGCAAATCCTCTTAAAAGACAACCATGCATTTCTTTCAGTCTCATTCAGGTCTTCATCGAAATGTTTGTCTTGCATCAATTTCCTGATCTGGGGTCCTATAAATATACCTTCCTTTCTTTATTTTTGCGTCACTCACATTTGGGAATTTAATCCTCAAATATTCGAATCCACGGCCGGTTTTATCCATACCTTTCACAAAGTTTTTCATGAGGCCCAGCTTTATGTGCAAAAGGGGCAGAAAAATGTTCTCCGGAAGAACAAGAGGAGGATTGACGACATTTTTCTCCCCTGGCGTCAGTGATGTTCGTTTAGGCCACAGTTTATTTACATAGTGATTCTTCTTGTCCCGGCTGTCCCACTGACACAGGAAACAGCAGTATTTTGTGTACCTGAGTTGCATTCCCAGTAACAGTGCCACAACCTTAAGATCACCACATAACTTACACTTAAATTCGTCATATTTAATCTTTACCAAGAGTAGTTTCATGCCTTCATAACTTTCCTTCATGTTGGCTGCATGAGCCAAAGGAAAGGAGGGGAATTTATTTATTTATTTATTTCCATTGTGGAGTAGAACCACCTTCAAGCTCACTTTTGACGAATCAATGAACAAGCGCCACTGATCTGGGTTAAATTCATGACCAAGAACTTCCATAATGGAACAAACATCATTGCAAAACACTACACCATCTTCTTGGGAGAAGAAATCCTTGAATTCTTCATGGCGCCCACGGTTAAGCACACTTTAGCGTCATGGCGCAGAAGATTCCAGCCCTTTAACTTGGAGCGAAAGGTGTGGGTGATGGAGAAATTCTGGAAATATATTTGAATTCAGCGTCAAAAAATACATCAGAAACGACATTTTTCCTCATGGGCTAAAATCTTTGTTCACCAGTGTTATCTGTTCTTTTCTACACGTTCCGTGTTTATGTTTTGTGTGATCCTCAATAGACGTAACAATTTTTATCACATAAACCATCAACTGTCACCTACTGACCAACACTTATGCACCATTTTGTGTACACTAGAACGCGTTAAATATTGCTCCAACGCGTTTCGGTGTTCATCGACACCGTCTTCGGATGTGCCCTGTTTAACCGCAAGTTCTTTAAAAAATATCAAATGATTACAAGCACCTGTTGTCCACTTCACTGGTATATATATATATATATATATATATATATATATATATCACCTACACGTCAGTGACAGGCTGTTGTGATAATATTAAGGGCTGAGTTTTTGTGTGGAAAACTGCGATCTTATAACGAGCGGCCAGCAAGTGTTTGTGATCATTTGGTGTGTTTCAAAGAACTTACAGTTAAAGGGGGCTTCCTGAAGACGGTGTCAATGAAAATCTAAAAGCACTGGAGCTATATTTAATATGTGATCTAAGGTACATTGGATGGTGCATAAGTGGTGGTCAGTAAAAGTTATATGAACATGATGCGCGGTATATACTGTGTGAAGATGGCCTTAACTGATTTGTTTTTGCACTGTAGGCGGACTTGGTTTATTTGAAGTTAGTGGCTGCATTGTGAGATGTTATTTAGTTTAATTTTATCCTTCGAACTATGAACGATAATTTATTGCCTATACGTTTGATACTGAGTAATTCTTAAGTTTAAAGTTTAATGACAGATTCTTCTACATACTGTCATCATTGCTGACACAGTACACCCGAATAACGCCATGACGTTGGCTTGCTTAGTGACGTGGCAACCCACTCTACATCCGCGACGCAGTTTGTTCTACAGTTCCATTTATCTGTTCTACAGAGGCAGATCCCTGTGCGGATGCAACGCTATTTTCACGGTGGTTAAAACTGGACACAAGCGCGGATTGCGGGTGACTACGGACAAGCGGAACTTCGAATGTTTCGAGGGTCTGTCCGGTAGTGAATCTTCTCCAGCTGCAACACGTGCGATGTCAATGATCAAGACAGACGAAGCGTCTGCTGCGTGTTGTCAACAAACGAAAGATTTCCCTCATAAGATGTGTTACCATGTTAGCCTGTTTCATTCACGCCATCCCCATCTAGCGCTACAACTGAGAGAAGCTTCTCCACTGCAGGTCACGTGATTCATGACTGACGCACCTGTCTGAAACCGAGAGCAAGTGACAAAATCATTTTCATGAACAGCAGTTCCTCGGAGGAGACAAGTAAGGTGTATAGTAAATATTTGATTTTGCCATTGAATAAGCATTGCCGAGTGTGATGACACATTCTAACGACATGCATCTTTTACAGTGCTCGGGGTAGTGCTGACATTCTTAAATGACAGCCGATAACTTTTTAACCTGCAAGGACGATATAAATATAACTGTATTCTTTGGCCAGTATTTGGCAATACAATAATCGATATTATTTTCGTAGTTTCGGATGGGCATTATGGTAAACAAAATGTTACATGCTTTGCGTGATTTCAGGTTTCCGCTGCGGTATAAATGAGATCTGAACTCTTCTGGGATTTTATGCTTCGTAGAATGGTGGTTCGTTACCGATGTTTCTGGACAACATATCGGTCCCATCTTCAAGGTCCAAGCAGGGAGCCGATAGGTTGTCCCGAAACAGCGGTAAGAGACTTCTATTCTACGCTGCTAAAATCACAAAAGAGAGCAGATATCGTTTCTTAATATATGTCTATTATTTTTAATAAGTTCCTCCCATTTTATGAAACGTAGACACTTATAAAATTATGAATTACTTGGATTAAACTTACATTTGAATTATTACATGTTAATAGCACGGTATTTATTCTTATGATTATAATGGAATTTAAAATTACATCCGTGGATGCGAATAAGATTTTTCCGGTTGAGGGTACTGCGCTGTACATCCGCGTAGGGCTTTATTCATAGATGCTTCCATATTTTTAATCATTCACTCTCATTAATGCTTTGTAACGAAACGACAAAAGCCTGCTTAAGGGGTATTAATGATAACTGCATACATTTATTACAAGCAAATTTACGTTTCTGTATTTGATCATCTATGTTTATAAATGCTGATAAGAATGCGAGTCTTAGCAATCCATTGGTATGCTTTCACAACTACAGACGTCTGCCTTGTGGGTTATGTTAACGGCAGGAACGACTGGCACATCGCCTGATGAAGTATGTCAACTTGTACGCTTGAGAAGTTCGAACATCCAATTTCAAATTTCGGAATTCATTGTGTAGGCGAACACAGAATGAATGTGTCACAGAAAGCAGGCACGTATACGCCGAGCCTCTCAGCATCACAACAAATCAACTACCTTCTTTTTGGGATAAACTACAACTGACAACATTAAAGATACACAAATACCCGTCATCATTATAACGAACTCCGTTCAAGTACTATTGAATACCCACAGTCACCATCTGGTGTATTAATACACACAAGAATATAAAGGTTAAGATATATGAATCTAAAACACAAGTATGATATACGACAACAAATGAACCAGTGTGCCAGATTTGTGACTATGAAACTCAACAAATGTTAAATGTCAAATACATTATATTTTCAATCGCATAGATTTACTGCCAGCATAATAATTAATATATTATTGTCCATCCAGACCGAAGAGGATTTGTTACCAATACAAAATTTCTATAAAAATATTTTATAATATACTTTCAACATTTTCAATTTTATGTACATTTTAATGTAGGTAATATGGGATCCAATAATACACAAATATGGAGTGATTTTATCTTATGTTTCTATAAGCTGTCCTCAAGATGGTCAAGAATGACATAAACATGTAGCCACCATAAAAAATAAACTAATAACTAATATACTATTGTCGTGTTTAACGGCAAAATATCAACAATGCTTTTTTATCTTCAACCATCCAGTTTCAAATCTCGAAATTCATTGTGTATTCAAACAAAGAATGATTGTGGATGAAACTTGCAGCTGGTCCAAAATGTCTCGATTCTTTAGCAGCCAATTGCCAGGACAGTCAAATTCCACGATGAGAGTATTCTTAATTCTTCACCTTAACTCGTGACTTTAGACACGATTCACTGAACAGCAAAGATCTCCACCTAAATTTAGAAGGAAGAGTTGGAAATGAAGTTGGGACTTTCAAAACGCGACACTTTTAAAGTGGTCTGTGATGTCACAACTGTTTAAAAATATCTGACAGCATAACAAACAGAAATAAGAATATATGTTTCGTTTTGTTATAAACTTAAACTCAACTTACATAAAAATCTCCACATCCAGAATTTCACGCATTTAATTTTGCTGCTATCTCTAAATTTATATTCATATTTCCCTGCCTAATGGCCTAACCAGCTACTCTGGCTTTTGACCCAGTTATGTACACGGAGATAGCTACTGCACTTGCCCATTCATAATGTACAATTCAGAACTCAAACTGACATATCATATTATATAATATTTTACACTCCTCTACTCCATACATGGAGTACAGCAAAGTTACAAGATATTTCCTTGTTAATATAAAAGACTTATTAGCAAAATAATGTCCTACAATAAAAATAATTGTTCATATCTTAGGCCCATCTCACTATAATTCTTCACACCAGCGGCAGTTATGGGACATTAAACCGAAGATGGCATTGCACCTGATTGGTTATCAACGTCAGTTTTTCGTCCCATCACAGATAACCTTAATTTGCTCATATACATATCTGGTGGAAATTTTTTAAGGGGCACGCGCAGCTTACGGAGGATTATGCGGTAAAATGAAATTCGTGTGTTTGGAGAATATTTCCTTCGACGGAATACGCGCACCAGAACTGCTGTGCAATGATCTAACTCTGTCGCAGTCGTTTGCAGAATTAGTACTCTATTACTGGTCCTGTTGTTGGGTTTTGGCATTGCCTGCCACTGGAATATTTTACCGAAGTTTTCTTACAAATTTCCGCCTCCTTCTTCAGGACAGAAGTGACAAGGGAAAGCAAGTTTTTTTTTTTAAATGTCCAGCTGGTCCTTCTGATAGACTTTGGAAGGGGGTGGTTGGAGAGGAGGGATTAGTGCTTGTTCCGTGCCAATATGAGCAATGGACACAATAAGCGGTCTTCTGAAACCTGAGTGACATTCTTTGAATATAGGATAGTTCGCAGCTTTGGGGTGCTGGGTAGCGCTAAACCTACACTTTGTTTGTCACAGCCCTTTAATTGCAGTCACAAACAGGGGATTTTTATTAGCTGGGATACTGCCAGCATCTCAAAAAGGACTGTGCTCAATATAGTTTGTTAACCTAGATTATTTGTTCCCTAACTCCTAGTGTAGACCTCTGTCACCAGTACCGTCCCTTTTTACTGACGGTTTGTCTCTTCCGGCCAAACAAACGTGACGTAAATAAATAACGTAAAAATTAAAATGTTTGTCGCGGAAATAGAGTAATTGAACAGCTCTGAAAAAGCCGTAATACCGCTGCAAATAATCAGCATGCCATTGGCCACACGCACGACTGTCTCTATACGTGTCCGATATCCCTTACCAGAGATCAAACCATCTGTGATCTCTAATCACAGAGAGGTCGAAAATTAAATCGCTGAAATATACATGAGCCGCGTTGCATAACAAATCATGCGTCACACAGACTACATGATTGGCAATTCTGATTCAGATGTTTTATTTATTGCAGCGGACCTCTCGACCTGTGTGTTCCCATCATCTGGACATTTGAAACAAAAGGATGATGCTTGTCGGGGAATTTACGAGGGTGGGGGAAATTTTTGAAGTTATTTCTGCTACATGCTTTATTTGTGTATATGTCGGAAAATCGATTGATGCAAGCATGATAAATGCTACCCTAAAAAGCTTATGAATGTGATTACATATTCTTAGTACTGTAGCTCGTAGGAAAGACAACGACTTTGTTTTTTCATAATTAAATAGTGCTCCAGGGAAAACTGTTTTAAGGACGAACAAATGTACTTACAACTTAATGCTATTACTGTCAACGCCAAGAAAACCCTGGGGAATGGAGGTATAGCTCCATTCATTCCTAACCATGGCACTGGGCGGAGGTGAGTGGTCAGCTTCACGCCAAGCTTACCTTAAGGCCTTGGAAAGCGCTTCCTTTAGCCAACGATTAGGTGGCTGAGTGGGCCTCAGACTCTGTCTGAGAATTCGGAAGGAAAGGAAAACTTCTTCTCCTTTGCCGCGAATCGAAGAGTGATTTCTCATTTGCTCAGCCCATAGCCTAATTCCTATTCCTACTGAGCTGTCCCTTTGAACGGCCGGCATCACGCTAAACGACGGTTTTTAAAATGTGCCGTTTTAATGACAGGAAGGGAGGGAATATGAATTTTGGAACCTCGAAAGTTTGGTGTTTATATTATTAATATTTAAAAATGTGCTCCTACCTCACAGAAAACACTCCATTACAAAACCTTATCACTTGTGCAGTTTAGGAAAATAGTTTTTCTTGAGAATTACACAAAAAGCACGAAATCATTCTCTGAAATAAAAGATGTACAGTTTTTTTAATATTAAAGCGAGAAAGCACGGTTTTTAAAGGGCCTATCGTACAATGCAGTGTTTAGGTAAACACATCATATTGACTAGTAGTCGATTCTCAGGTAATCCGCACGTTATTAAGGAATTAGCCGTGAGGCTGGAAGTAGGAATTGTCGCCGAAACTTTGGTATCTGCCTACACAACTACGCGATATCAGAGCTCAGAATACCGGAACATAAGTGCTTTGACAAAATAACAAAAATATGGGTCAGCTGGATAATTTATACCATTCCGAATGACTGTAAATACAGTAGAACATAACAATTGTTTATTCCATTGTTAAATCAACAAAATATTTCGGCCTGATAGGCCATCATGAGGTTGACCAACGATATAAGAGATATAAGAGTATGTACACAGTTATGTGGCAACTGCGAACTCAGATTCTTAAAATTTTATAACGTTATGTTGGCTACATGTAATGCACAAGAACAACCTCAAGGTTTCGTACGAATTCTTATATTGCTGTTCAAGCTGATGATGGCCTATCAGGCCGAAACATGTTGAATTAACACTGGAATAAACAATTGTTTTGGACTGGATTTACAGTGATTTTAATTGTCCATAGCACAACGGGGATGAATCATCTTAGGATAATGGCATTCCGCTTAAGGCAGTGCAAAGTAACACGGTATTTGCCACAAGATATTATAGTCTTTTCAAAATTCGAAACGTGTACGCGCCTAATGTAGGTTGTAAGCTCTGAAAAGAAGCCATGACCGCAAGACAAGTTAAAGAGCTTTGTAGGTGTTTGCGTCCTTGCTGACTTACGCAGCACACTGCAGGTGATAATTGGTGTGTCCTCAGACCGAACGGCAGGCAGTTCAAGCAGCGACAGCTCTGTATTGATGATGCAATCGCGATTTATTGAAAGACCTAACTCTTTTTTCATGGCGCAACACTCCCTAGTGGACAAGCACCTTCTCGTTACCAAGGCTTCACGTTCACACTCAGACACACCACAATCGGTGGGATTCCTCTGGACGAGTGATCAGCCCGACGCAGAGACCTCTACCCGACAACATGCAACACTCACAACAGACACATATCCCTGCCTTCTGCGTGATCCGAACCCATAATGCCAGAGAGCGGCTGCAGACCCACGCCTTAGACCGCGCGTTTACTGGGATCGGTAGATCTAAAGTTTAGTGATTCCTAATCAGATTATGCCGGGTTCAAATCTGGACAAAGTAATGTTCTGTCCCCATTGAAATTCTGTAGTTTATGTCAGACCTTCCGTGCAGTTTACAGGGCGGTACTATTAACACTTGAAATCTCAATGGTTTTTCAGGTCTGTACCACTTAATTTAACATAAACAAGAGAAGCAATGTACGTATAACGTAAAATTGAGGCGCGTTCGCGTAACAATTGTTGACACGAAAGAGCAATAAGTATTACATATTTTAGTGTGTGACTGTAGCTGTAATTATCTAGCTTGTAAAACGCATGCGCCGTATGTGCAATAATACCCTGCTTAACGTTCAGAATACGTTCCTAGAACGTGAAGCGCTAATCGAAAAACGATAAAGGGGGTCATTTTTACATTATATAAACGGGGATACTGTCATCTGCGACCTGTCCGACCCCACCATATTTTTCCACATTATCTCATAAATGACACGATTTTTGAAAAAAATTATTGAACATAAAATGTGTTTTTCGTTTTTCTCTACTACTTTTGTCTGAAATATTTCTTATACTGAGAAGAATAGGTATTCAAGTCAAGTATCCATTATTCATGCCATATATTATACAAATTTGAAATTTCCCGACATATTCGACAAATACTCGAATAAAAAGATTCATGAAAATTCGTCCAGTGGAAGCCGAGTTGCTCCATGCGGACGAATGGAAGGACAGACGTGACGAAGCTAGTAGTCACATCTCGTAATTTTGCGAAACACCTACAATATCTGACATTTTCCCCATATGTTACTTATTTCGTATGTTCCTCACATCGCAGCAGTATGTGTGTCCCATTCCTGGCCGAATGTTTTAATTAACGTCCGGTGTGTTCTCTGTGAGGTAGAATCTGGAGTGTTTTTTTAAAAGAACTACGTAGATTTATACATACTTCAAAGCGTGCCAAACTATTACAACCACTTGCTTCGACGACTTTGCTAATTCATAATCCTAAGTTCTGTGGACGCTATTTACACTATGCAGTTGTAAGCGAGTGTTACAATACCACAAAATAACAATTCAGGGTTTATATTGTAAAGTATTATCCACTCCTCAAAATGTGGTCACCACAGAACTTCTTTTGAATGGGGTAAAAGAAATTGATCCTTAAGGTAAGGATTTCTAAGGGCGAGTAAGCGTAAAGTACAGGCAGAGTTTTCCGTATGGATGCCCTGAATCCTTACAGGCGATCGAAGACATAGCTGCGTACATTCTTAACCGCGTCACTCTTTGGAGATGAGAGGTTGGCCTTTCGATGCGATCACTTCACTCCTGGGGAACTAAGTAGCCTCTACCAAAGTGTTCACGAGAATACTTCAAACTAACACAAACAAGAAGGAGAGAAAAGTTGATACTATACATTAAATAGCACATGGTTCGTCAAATATGAGAAAGTCACTTTAGCTCCCTCTGTTTGTCCGCTTCGTACATTTAAATCGACCTTCTTCCATTCTCGCGTTATTTTCCCATCATATTATCATTTCTCACTCCCTTTCTTCGTAGGTCTGGTTAATCTGAAAATAGTTCCCTCACACTCTTCTTCGTTTTCTTTATCCCTTCCTTATCTTAATCTTCTCCCTTCATTTTTTCTGTATTACATTGCATCCCTTCAATTTTTTCCGTCATATCGTTATTTCTTTCCATCTTTATTTCTCCCACTACTTCACCTTCAGCACTCTCACCCAGGTCATTCTTTCGCATATTATTTCTCATTTCATCTACTTCCCTTCTTTCTCTTTTATCACTTTTACACCCCTTATACTTCTTCATCCTACTGTCATTCTTATCCTTCCCACCCCCCTTCACAAGGTTGGATTTTTCCGTATTCTACCAACGACACTAGAACCAGGGTTCTGTTTTCCTCGGGCCAAAAGTTGTTTGGATTTTCGTCATATCCTGAAAATGGCGCCACGGTAGATCGTTGGGTTTTCCTCGACCTTGAATGAAATTGCCATTGATGTATACGTGAGATATTAATCGTAATCGGTGGTGAACAAAATAGCAATGGGGGGGGGGGTGTTTATTCCGCGTACTTCGGCTCTTCCCTTTCATTATCCTTCCACCGGTACTCTATGCTCATTCATTCATCTGTCACCGACGCTCTACAATCTCAGTAATTCACAGAGTCGTTTTTTCAGGTGAGACACCCCAGCTGGTTTTCAATAATCAAAAGAATATACATAATTTTACAGTCTAACACAACCTTTATTGTGTGAATACAGTTAAAAGAAAATTAAACGATCATAACAGCGATATATTTCGGCTTTTTTTTATAAAGCCTTCTTCAGGCTATAACATAAACAGTTTTTAGTATACAATTTAGTATACAATTAACAACGTCGTTGTTAATTGTATACTAAAATCTTTTTAGGTCACAGCCTGAAGACGGCTCTATGAAAAATCCGAAACATGTCGCTTTTATGATTGTTTAATTCCCTTTTAACTGTATTCATATAATGAAGTCTGTGTTAGACTGTAAATTTATATATATTTTATTGACAGCGTCGTTAGTTAATAAGCTAAAGATATTCATGATTATGAGAATATAATAATACTATTAGGCCAGTTACATCAATCATATTAAGGTGGGATGAACATAAAGTAGTTTAATCCACGTACAATATTGACATAGAAACTTCCGGAAGAACTGCTACTTGAAAAATCGAAAGATGAGAGGTAATTTTTTAAAATGGACCTTAAGAAGTTATTTTCTGCGACTGAGACTAATTTAAACTAGAAAACTCAGAATTTTATTAGGGACGGGTTTGCTGTCAACTTCGTTATGATTTTATGTTCTCTTTTCCTCTGCGGCGCAACAGCCCATTTCGGACCTAGGCCGCCTCGTCTTTGAGCGGTGTATATCACAAACAATTAGACACACACACACACACACACACACACACACTCGGCAGAGCTCCTCAGAACGAGTGATCAGCTCGTTGGAGACGTCGCTACCTACACAATGCTACAAACACAACAGACGTATATCTATTCCATCAGAGGGATTCGAACCCGAGATGGCAGCAATCAAGCAGCTTCAGACCGACGCCACCGCGCTCTATTAACACTGACTATTAAAAAGTGCGTTCTTGAGTTGACTAATATTGGGAATTACTATATTCGAGTCTCCAACGCAGCACTATCTGGGCTGTCGTTACTTCATAGATTCTACAACAAATATCCGGCGACATGTTAATTTGAGATCGAGTGCTAGTACTGATCAGACAGCCCTGTGGGATCGCCAAACCATGCGAAGTTTGAAACTTTGAGGTCTCCATGGTCCTCCATATGAAGGTTACTGTCTTCTGGGATGTGAACTATCTATCATACTACACGGCGTCACCTCCCGGAAGACAGTTATCTACGGGTTTAGTGTGTTGTGCGAAACGTGACACTGACAGGCGAGTGGCAGTCGAGTCTTCTGACTGGTTTGCGAACATTGCCTCAGGTTGGAAAGACCCTGACGTGAGTCTCTTCCAGTCTGGAGATGCACATAGCCTCGCTGTGCCTTGAACAGCTACACTCTTGATTCCTCTTCTGCATGTGGCCGTGAAGAGAACACAATAGAACGTCTACAGGAAATTACGAACGGCGACAGCTGGTGAGTAGAAACTTTGACACTAATTACATTTGAACAATAGAAATGTTTTATCATCATGAGTGTTACAGAAAGTAGCTAATTAGTACAGGACGTAAGTACATAAGCCTTTCTTGAAGAATTTTGCCTGGTATGAAATGTAATTATTTCTGTCATCATCGAATTACACTACCAAATATTTACTTCAGGTCTCTCACGTAATTAACTTCTACTATTCCCTTTAACCCGATGGTTATTACGTATATCTCTTACTTTACCATTAAAGAACACTGCACTTTGAATAAACATTCCATTTGTGTTTCGTAGATTTAAAATTAATGGCTGGGATTTTGTAAATTAGAATCAGTGTTGGTGTCATGGGAATTGAATATTGAGATATTATTTGAGACGAAGTTTAGGCTTAACACGGTTAGATGGTTTTTATTATGTTTCTCCTCATAGTTATCGTACATAACTGATTGTATCGGAGCGCTAATTATCTGAGGTGGAAATATTAATGCCTAATGAAAAATGTAGTGTTGGCTTTTCAATGTTTCATTATTAACGTCTCCCAATCAGCGCTGCCTTCCTTTTGAGTGCTCCAATAAAGACAATTTTACGTATGGTTTTAGTTCTATGTCTAAATGAAATGGTCCAGTGCGTAAACAATCGCTTTATGTGTGTGGATATAATGATATGTACAGTGTAGCAAGAAGTGAGTAAGTGCAGCTGTCGGGGTCGTGGGAAATGTGTAAATATTCAACTAATGTCACAGTTATTAGGACATAAAGGATGGTATGAATGGGGGTTGTATTCCCATAATGTGTGGGGATGCTGAGCAGTTCATCCAAAATTTAGCCTGAAATTATGAAAGGATGAGATCGAAAGGAATTTACAGTTAGGGTACTTAGTTTACATGTTGGTTTGTTTCACGGTGTTTTATTTCGCACTTAATAGCGAGGAATGGTACGATGAGTAAGGATTGAGGAATTTAAAGGAATATAGAAGCAAGCGAATGTGATTGAATTGAATTTGGAAGGAAGAGCATGTGGTCGAATTGAATTTGGAAGGAAGCGTATGTGATTGAATCGAGTATGGAAGGAAGAGGTTGTGGTTGAATTGAATTAGGAAGGAAGCGTTTATGGTTGAATAGAATTTGGAAGGAAGTGGAAATGGTTGAATTGAGACGTTATCCCACTACTTTCCAGGAGAATAGGAGAGACACCACAGAAAACCTCGGGTTTGGATGGGTGGTGTCCCTGAGCGGATTCGAAGCAGGAACATTCTGAATACTTTAAACGTGGGGTATGAGGGTATGGCCTAGTCATATATAGTCATAATTCAGCATATTATAAAATGGTGAACGTTTTTAGGAGCACCCACTTAACCGCTGAATTCTGAAAAGCTGAACGTTTGGCTCGGACTTAAAAGACACCCTGAGGATGCCGACGTTGGAGCAAATGAAATCTGCGTTTCCCACTGTGATTGGGGTATGCCGAGCGCCGCAATGCCTCCTTCTATATAGTAATTGAGGTGGAGGATGGCGTGGAATGTTGGTCGAATTCCGGTCCCTTATGACTGATAACGAGAGGCAGCTGTCTTTATGAGGTTTGCATAAGTCACATATGCAATTTTATTTTCATTGGCAGCAAGATATCTCAACAACATAACCTTGTTAGCAAGGTGAAATTCAATCAAACAGTCTGCAGTTTGCGCAACTTAACTTAAAGTTCCGTAATCGAGCTTCAAGAAAACGTAGACTGCATCATGTGAGCGGACTACCCCGAAGGTCACGGTATTAACCGGTTTCACAACAACGCAAAATGGAAGTAACCTGTCAGTGCCATGCTCTTAATGCTGCGCTATGCGCTTTACAGACATCACGCAGAAAGAGGGAACTTGATGGCAGGTCGGATGTGTAACACTGTGTTCCTCAAAACTTCTCTGATTGCTCCTAAGCAGTTTTTAGTGTTTTATTTACGACGCTGTCAGGAACACAAATCATATACGTCAGTGGTTATTAAGTGAGTATGGTTGTGGGGATTTGGTATAAAATTACTGATATGGGAAAACCGAAAGCACGGAAAAATCTTCTTCCAATACGCGTTTGGATACCATAAATTCCACACAGAGTGCCCTGTGATTGAATCCGAGGTTCTGTGGTGAAAAACCGGCGAAAAAATTTCAGAGATATAATATATAGTTTAATTTCTCGCAACACATAACTTCAAGTGTTACAACAATTCGTGTGTATGCATGTATGTATGTATATGTGTACGTATGCATGCATGTATGTATCTATGTATGTATGTATGCATGCATGTATGCATATATGTATGCATGTGTGTATGTATGTATGTATGTATGTATGTATGAATGTATGTATGTATGCATGTATGTATGTATGTATGCATGCATGCATGCATGTATGTATGTATGTATGTGTGTGTATGTATGTATGTATGCATGTATGTATGTATGCATGTATATATTGTGTATGCATGTATGTATGCAAGAATGTATGTATGTATGCATGTATGTGTGTATGTATGTATGTACGTATGCATGTATATTTGTTTGTTTGTGTGTATGTATGAATGTGTTGTTTATGTATTATGTATGAATGAAATGAATGAATGTGTTGTGTATGTACGTATGTATGTATTCATGTATGTATGTATGTGTGTGTGTATGTATGTACGTATGAATGTGTTGTTTATGTATTTATGTATGTATGTGAGTATGAATGACTGTGTTGTTTACTTATGTATGTATGAATGTATGTATATATATATATATATGTATTTATTTATGTGATGTTTATATATGAATGTATTTATGCATACATGTACTTATGTATGCATGTATGTATGTATGTTTGTTTGTTTGTATGTATGTATGAATGAATGTGTTGTTTATGTATATAAGTATGAATGAAATGAATGAATGGGTTGTCTATGTACTTATGTATGTATTCATGTATATATGTGTGTCTGTATGTACGTATGTATGTGTGCATGTATGGATGTATGTATGAATTTGTTTTTTATATATATGCATGAATGAATATGTTGGGTATGAATGTGTTGTTCATGTATGTCAGTATGAATAAATGTGTTGTTTATGCATATATGTAGGTATATATGTAGGTAGGTATGTATGTGTGTGTATGAGCGTGTATGTACGGATGTATGAATGACTGGATTGTTTATGTATGTATGTATGTGTGTATGTATGAATGTATGTATTTATTTATTAATGCTTTGCTTATGTATATATACATTCCTGTATGTATGTATGTATGTATGACTGTTGTTTATGTATGTATGAATGTATGTATGTATGAATGTATTTATTTATTTATTTTTGTGTTGTTTTTTATGTATGTATGTATGCACGTGTTTTTGCATGTACGAATGTGTTGTTTATGTACGTATGTATGTACACGTATGTATGTACGTATGTAAGTATGTATGTATATATGTATGTATGTATTTAAGTTTGTTTGTTTGTATGTATGTATGAATGTGTTGTTTATGTATATATGTATGAATGAAATGAATGAATTTGTTGTGTATGTACGTATGTATGTATTCATGTATGTATGTATGTATGTGTTGTTTATATATGTATGTATGTATTTATGTATGTATGTATGTATGAATGACTGTGTTGTTTATGTATGTATGTATTTATTTATTTTTGTGCTGTTTATGTATGTATGTATGTATGCATGCATGCATGTACGTACGTATGTATGTATGTACGTATGTAGGTATATATGTATGTATGTATATTTGTATGTAGGTATGCATGTTTGTATATATGTTTGTTTGTATGTCTGTATGAATGTGTTGTTTATGTATATATGTATGTATGAAATGAATAAATGAATGTATTGTGCATGTATGTATGTATTCATGTATGTATGTATGTATGTATGCATGTATATATGTATGTGTGTATGTACGCATGTATGAATGTGTGTATGGATGTGCTGTTTATGTATGTATGTAAGAATGAATGTGTTGTTTATGTATGCATGTATGTATGTATGTATGTAGGGATGTATATGGGTGTGTATGTGTGTGTATGTATATATTTATGAATGACTGTGTTGTTTTTATGTGTATGTATGTATGTATGAATGTATATATGCATTTATTTGTTTGTTGTTTATATATATATATATATATCTTCATGTATGTGTGCATGTGTTTATGTATGCATGTATATATTTATGAATGACTGTGTTGTTTATGTATGTGTGTGTATGAATGTGTTGTTTATGCATGTGTGTATTTATGTATGTGTGTATGAATGTGTAGTTTATATATGTATGTATGTATGTAAGTGTGTATGTACGTATGTATGTATGTATGTATGTATATATGTGTGTATGAATATATGTATGTATTTATGAATGTCTTGTTTATGTGTGTATGAATGTATGTATTTATGCATACATGTGTGTATGTATGTACTTAT
>Ga0131853_10006284_pt1 | contig 21474 bp, 17 predicted proteins | sample TergutLab28metaG_FD_92764 | JGI IMG/M metagenome (GOLD analysis project Ga0131853, IMG submission 92764) | Labiotermes labralis P1 segment gut microbial communities from Petit-Saut dam, French Guiana - Lab288 P1 (version 2) (version 2) | ecosystem: Host-associated > Arthropoda: Insects >... | reverse complement strand
TTCGAGTTTATCCAGATGCTGCTGGAGGTGCCGACCTGCGATGAGGGGATCGGTGTGGGATGCCAGTATTGCTGTATCGTCTGCATAGGTAGCAGTGAGTGTATGATCAGAGACTGGTAGGTCGGCAGTGAAGATGGAGTATAATACGGGACCAAGGATGCTCCCTTGGGGTACTCCTGACTGTATGTTATGTAATGAAGTGCATTCTTCTTGGTATCTCACCTGAAAGACTCTATTTGTGAGGTAGGATTTTAGAATGGAGTACAGGGGATGCGGAAGCGTTCGTTTTAGTTTGTCGAAGCATATACACGTGAATTTTCAAGACTTGTAAATTGGGTACCTTAACCTAAATTGTAATCTGAATAATTAACAAAACTGGTTTATCAATATACTGCGATACCTGAGTGTTATTGCCAATCTCTTTCTGGATGGTATAAGTTTCCGTATTTTTGTGTCCTTCTGGTTGAACAGATTATTCAGTTGTCTCGTACAGTTCTTCAAGAGTCCACAGACCTTCTAAAATAAGTAAAACTTCGCCTCGTCTGTCCTCGTATCTTCGAGAGTAGTACGCAATACCTGCTTGTCACACATTACAAGGTGCACAACATTTTTCTTCCCTTCTTTTTCTTTTTCAGGTCTCTTAGGGCCCACACAGCAAAATCTCTTCCAGTCCTACCACTGTAAAGAGCGTTCATTTTAAGAGATGATACGCCTGACGTCACAGTGGCAAACTTCTCGTAGCGGTCGGGGAACGCGAGGCCAGCCTCCGGTCTCTGGGCGATAAGTCGCCGGTGTGAGAGAGGCCTAAAAGCTAACGGTTTCTGATTCGGCGTGAGATCGGGAAGGAGATGGATTATGTGTCTTACAAAGCAACTCGCATTTTACTATATACCGGGGATGGCCACAACGCGAACGGCGCCAATCACTGTTGCGGTTCGCGCAAGTTGCCTGTGAAAAGAAATTTACGTAAATAATTAGTTTGTCGATGTATGGATATTACCTACGTTGCCCCCTAAAGTGCGGCTCCTGAAGCTCGACTAGCTGGCCACCCCTACTGCATACAAATACAAGTACGTACATTACACTTTATACAAAAATCGGACGGCTGGAATATTCACATTACCGTCCCTCATCGTATCTGACCTCTGCTAAACGCCCTCTGGAAATGGCCTAAGCCAGTGCAGATTAGGTGGCGCTACAGCGGCGCAGGTTTTAAATTTCGCAAAAATCGGTCATTTGGTCCAGACGTTTAAAGTGATATGACAGTGTCTTCAGAAGACAATTTTTCTTACTCTTTAAGGAATACCATAGGTCCCAAGTTGCTGTGATTTCTAAGAACGCAAAAAAAAAAGTTAAATGTCAACATCAAACCCCTCAAGGTGCCTGCTAGCAGTGACTGTTTGAAGTTTCCTTTGAATATATTTGTCAAATGTTCTCTCTTTTTCAAGGACACCAATACCTCGGATCATCTGCGTCGGTATGGGAATGCCGACACAACTAAGTAAACTTTGACCATACGTACACAAATATACCTAGCAATGACCCCATTTTTTGCGGTTTTAATGTTTTCTCTTCTCCAATTTAACATTCAACTGTTTTGCTGCAAGACATCCAAGTCTCTCTCCGTGACAGAAAAAAATTACAATGTAACATCAATTCTAAGCATCCATTGTCACAGAATCTCACCAGTATCATCCACTGAGTACACAGCTGTACCTTACATCTTGTACTCACTCTTAAGGCAACCGTTATTCTGGGGCGTGACGCCGTGTCACTGGGTAACTGGGCACCGGTAACGCGGCTCCGCATCACAGAAGAAAGAAGGCCTCAAGTATACTGCATATTTATTCCTTCCCTCGTATTCTGATTTACTATTTCCTAACAACTCGCATCAGCACATCTGAGACACTCCATTTTTTAAATTTTAATTATTATGTTTTCTTTGTAACTTCGAACATCTAACCGCCCGAACTATGGTATATACAGTATGTATACACGGTGAACGAAAAATGCATGGCCATACCTACAGAAAGTGAATATATACCACAGTACAAAAAAATTACATACGCGCAGGCCTTCTGAAGGGAGGCTACCAAGTAACTCCTCCCTGACGATTAAACAAGATGCTCCAAGTGTCCATCTTTGAGTTTTCATGCAGGCATTGCAGGAAATGCATGCTAGGACGCTACTCTCTTCAGTTACGTGTTACTGGGGCTATTTACCACGAGTTGCTACGAAACGTCCTTCCAGAGCTGTTGCAAGATGTGGATCTGAAGAATGGGATCTATTTATGCTTCATGCATGATGGTGCTCCACCACATTTTCTCATTGCAGTTAAAGAATTCTTGAACAATGTGTTTCTGGCAGAATGTGTAAGACGAGATGGACGAACAGCATGGCCTACTGGTTCCCCCGACTTCAATCCCTTGGATTTTTATCTCTGGAGACATCTAAATTCTGCTGTTTATGCTACAGAAGTCCATCACAGACTTGCAACGAATAATGATCGTATTTCAGACGATTTGTCGTGCACCTGGAATTTTCCAGCGAGTCAGGCCATCACTGTTAAGACGTGCAACATTCTGCGTTGAAGATCAACATGGACACCATTTTCTTTATAATCAAGAAAACCGTAAATCGGAAAACATGCTTCAGAAGGCCCATGATCACAAAACATTTTTGTACTGTGGTGTACATATATATATAATATCCAAATGTGACTGCGGGTGGCAAAAGACAGTCTGCACGTCCTAAATAATTACAACTTGAGGTCATTCTAAAAATTCTCGATAACTCATTTAAAATTGGCATATGAAAGTAACATTAATGTGCCAGAAAAAGCCGCACTGCAATAGCAGACGTCATGTCGAAGTACGAAACTTGTTACGGCTGCTCTAATGGCAATATGTGTGTATCTCTTGGTTGGAAAGCTACCGACTTGTTTCCTTGTGGACGCAAAGTTAAAATGACAAGCATAACAAAAACCAAATACTACGGTCAGCAAACTTGACATAAATGGAAAGTCGTGAATGGCTAGGGGCAGTTCCGCTGACCTTACAAGTTATTTAAAAGTTTAAAATCCATTAAACTTCTATTTATCAACAGTTATAATAGAATCATAGCTATGCCTCGTGTTTTGTAAGATGCGCACTTGGCTCTTTCGATCACGTTCTCCAGTGAGGCCGTATTTAACGCGATACAACTGACAATTAATTCAGCTATACAAGGCTGAGTGACAGCCAAGACTGATATATCAATCTGGGATTAAAGTGTATAATTTCAGTGTCAATTTTAGTTACCATCCATTAAACGAAATTCAAACAATATCCATTACCACACAGCGTGCTTATGGATGCGGGCTTTGCGCGCAACATACAAATTACAACAGGTCTTTTGTAAGACGCAATTTTGGTCTTTTCGAACATGAATGATAATGACTGGCAACAAGTTCCGGCACAACTCATACAGCCTACTGTCCTAACGCACTGGCTTTTATTCCCAGAAATATTTCGCCGTTAGTGGCCTATCAAGTACATAATGTACTGTACGTCTGTAAGCAAGCAAATAAATTCAATTTTGCTCACGGGTTAGCGTGCGGGACTTAAGCGTATATGGTCTTAACATTCAGTTCTGGCCGATTCGAGGTGTTATTGTTGGCAAGTGTAAGTAAGTAATAGATTATTATTATTATTATTATTATTATTATATTCAATTCTTATGTATTAACATGTTAAGTCCACAGCCAAGTGGCCAATTACAGAAACAGCATAATATACAAACACAAAAAATAAAGGACAATATATAATGCATCTACATTAAAACGCAAAACAAAACAAATACTACAAAATATAATCAAGTGCTGTCTCAACAGCCCCAAAACAGCCGGGACGTTAAACTGACCACACACGTCCATCTACTGTCGAGGCAAAGAAAGAAAGGCGTCATACTACCACTCCAGCATACACCTTCATGGTGTGTACATGGACAACTTTACTTTCACCACACAATAATTACACTGTTAGTACCGGCTACATGAGCAGTGTCAAACAGTATTTTTTTTTCTCATGGCTCGACAGCCCTAGTGGGCCAAGGTCTCCCCATTGTCGTGTTTCCGCAATCACATTCAGACACAACACACTCGGCAGGAATACTCTGGACGAGTGATCAGCCCGACGCAGAGACCTCTGCCTGACAACACACAACACTCACAAGAGACAAGACACCCATGCTCTCGGCAGGATTCGAGCCCGCAATCTCAGCAAGCGAGCAACCGCATACCCACGCCTAAGACAACGCTGCCACCGGAATCGGCGTGAAACAGTATTCCCGAATCAAATTTTACGCTGAAATCACTTGGTGTACACACATTCTCACTATTGTGTACATTTCAATTAGTCATATCCCACCGCTAATTAAAGTAGCGGAATCCGTCATTCAGTTAAAACCACTGTTCCCGTCGTGGTCTACATTGTACAGTCAATGACGCAGACACACGAGCATATGGCAACGATTACCGTATTCTGCATGATTACCATCAATTTAACGCTGACAGTCGCTTTAGCTACGGTGCTGAAAGAATTTCAGTTAGCTGGGAGCGTCAAAGCACTAGTCTACAGTTGCCGCTCGTAGTATTCGTTCTTGAATTGCAGTGTGCACAACTAAATGCTGCACTGCGTGGTAGCCGTCTGCTTGACTGAAAATCTCTCAGTCTGAGGCGGCATTGAAGGTCTTGTACTAACAGAGGAGAAGAGCATGAATCCGAGCTGGTCCCACAGCGAACACACACACACACACACACACACAAACATCTTGCGCATTGCTGACTTAGTACGAAACCCATAGCCGGAGTTTACAACTACGTTCAGTACAGCCCACCACTGTCCCGGTCGTGAGCCGGCAAATCCATTCAGCATCCTTACTCCAAATTCAAAATGGCCATTGGGCTTTAAGCCGCTGGATGAACGTGATTTACAAAGTCTGTATTTTACAGAGGCTTTGTATACGCTGTACGATATACATAATGTGTACACGTACGTACTATCGTAAATAGTATTTAATTTTCTTAGTCCTCTCACAATTTACGTATGTAACACGCATCCTTTACAAAAATCAGGCACTATACACATAAGACAGGCCAATCTTGTCGTCTGAGAAGATATCTCAAGGCGTTTATGACAGAACGGTCAGTCCCACCACATAAAAGATCTGGTCATTCGTGAAAGGTGAGCCTCGACGCTAAGACCGTCAGCTGCAGGGTAACTTGGACACTGTCTTCAAAAGATTACAACCCCAGAGAGTCTGGTGTTTATAGTTAAGCTAATTTGCGTCTGTCAAAAATATAAATATTTAAGTATTTATTATATTATGCCGTCGTTACACAACATATAAAACAGTTGTATTATTACAACTGGTTACATTCGGCTACATGTTTCGGCCGTTAACCGGCCATCATCAGGCCAACAAGGCATAGCGTTAATTAAGGTACATTCATTAGCTTTTTCCAATGGGATCCCATTGTTTACATTAAAAACCTTTAAGCTTATGGGGCCTGCATTTATGGTTAAAATGTTATTGAATTTAAAATTAAGTATAAAATGTATAACTTTTTTAATTTTCACTTGCAGGGATGGACGTATGTCGTACCGCAGTCCGTAGTAACACTTTTCTGGATTGTGTATGATTGTATATGAATGTACGTAGCGGGAGGATCGTTCACGTCAAGCATCAATTAGGATTTTGATTATAACAGTTTTAAAGTCATAACCGTTGTGAGTTGGTTTCCATATTATTAAGTAATCGGGACTATGGGTCTTACACAGCACGTATTTTTTTAGTGTTAAAGAAGGGGATCCCATTGGAAAAAGCTAATGAGTGTACCTTAAATAACACTATTACTTGTTGGCCTGATGATGGTCGGGTAACGGCCGAAACATGTAGCCGAATGTAACCAGTTGTAATAATGCAACTGTTTTATATGTTGTTTACGACGGCATAATATAATAAATAGTTATATGTACACAACGGGATGGCTTCCTTCAAATAAACATTTAAGATATAAAGAACTATAATTTTGCCTTTTGTTTTGTATGGGTGTAGAACTTGGTCGCTCATATTGATGGAGGAACGTAGGCTGAGGGTGCTTGACAAAACGGTGCTGAGGAGAATAATTGGGCCCAGGAGGAATGAGGTAATAGGAGCGTGGAGAACACTGCATAAATAGTAGCTTACCGATCTGTTCTCCTCACCAAATATTAATCGGGTGATAAAATCGGGAAGAATGACAAGCGAGGCAAGTAGCACGTATGGAGGAGAGGAGACGTGCATACAGGGGTTTGGTGCGGAAACCTGAGGGAAAGAGACCACTTGGAAGACCCAGGCTTAGATGGGATGATAATAGTAAAATAGACCTTCAGGGAGTGGGATGGTGGGGGGCATGGACTGGATTGATCTGGCTCAGGATAGGGACAGGTGGAGGACTGTTGCAAACGCGGTAATGAACCTTAGGGTTGCATAAAATGCAGGGAATTCCTTAACTAGCTGAGAACCTGTTACCTTCTCAAGAAGGACTCTCCTCCGTGGAGTAAGTACGGAGTAAGTAAGCTAATTTACGTATCAACTTAATTGCTGCAACACCAGTAGGTAAAATTTACGAACATACAGGGGTGATGTGCAATACACACTTCATAGCAAGGCAGTGAGACTATATTTGCTTTCTGGAACTGATGATGAAATAAAATCAAGAATTAAAATCTACATTTTGCACACGTACAGATTCCGCACTCGACCGCCAACACAGTCTACATCATCCTACTCTTTGACCTTTCCTTTGACTGAATCCTGTCAACAGGCCGTTTGGATTTTTCATCAGAATATTTTACAACACAAAAGCGACACTCTACATCGTTATTTTTTCGCTATAACCCATTCACTTGGATTATTTTTCCCCACTGTTCTCTTCAAAGGGTTTTTTTTTTAACTGATGTGCTTTTTTCCGTTCATGCCGACCTTGAATCTTTGCTTATGACTTATAAAAGACACCCAGTGTCGTCAGCATTGTAAATGTTACATGGTTTCAGTGTCTATTTATTCATATCCAATTAATACAACACTATAAATTATTGTATGTTCATGTATTTATCACGTTCACTATGACATGTTTCGGCCGGTAATTGCGGCCATCATTGGGCAGTGCTACAATTATACAAAATGGAAGAAAAGAGGTAAAGGTCTCTCCTTTACAAATAAAATACACGCTTATAATTTTGTGATTATATCAAATAATGGGAATAAACCGTACATCAATAAAATAGTTTAAAGTGTTTCAGTATCCTGGTGACATAAAATATCAGCAGTGGGAATACTCTACGTAACCCTCTTTCAAGCGTGTCGTTCACGTATCCTACATCTGTCAATAAGTGTATCGCATTAATTTTATATCTACAGTTAACTTCATAGCACATTTGATGTTTGTGTGACCGTGAATCATCGATACAGTAATATAAACAGCCAACTGGATGTAACAATAATAATTTTATTAATAATTTCAATCAGCTCAGCATGTTTCGAGCGATAATTTCGTCCATCCTCAGGAGCACTAGACTGTGTTTACAGCTTTATACCACAAGCTGTAAACACAGTTTAGTGGTCCTGAAGATGGACGAAATTATCGCTCGAAACATGCTGAGCTGATTGAAATTATTAATAAAATTATTATTGTTGCATCCATTTGGCTGTTTTTATTACTCATAGCACACGTTAAAAAATTTAAATTTTAATGTTTTAACTTACTATTCTATGAGTCCTTGTTATCTGTCGTGATTTTACCCGTGTTTGATGTTCCTATGATTCGAAATAACCTGTTTTACTTTCTCGAACTTCCTGTGCTGCCATCGGGAGGGTAATGACTTCCTGAATCTTTACCCTCAGTAGGAAACAAGCTTTATCTCTATATTTCTATGAGGCGTTTATTTTTAAAACGAGGTACTATAAAATAGGAATCAGATGTTTTAATTTCCTTTATTTAAATTTTGTGAGTTTAATTATCCTGTCTTATTTCAGCTTCGTTAGTATTTGAAAAAGATTAAAATACTCCTTAACCTTTTGGCGCCGGAATTATTTTTTTAATTTTAGCAGACCCTGTATATAAAATGTGAATAATACAGGAACCAAATATGTTAGAATTATGAAACAAACTGCATTTTGAAGAGAAAAAAACGTAGAGTATATACCATGTTTAAAATATTCAGTAACTTTATTTGTTGAATAAATATATAAAATGCAACTTTAGAGGTTAGCGGTGCGGTACGACCACTATAGATGACATTATGCGTCAAAAGGTTAATATAATAAATAGTACGCTTATAAACACAATTCCCAAGTTAATGAGTTTGTTATGTAAATGTACATAATGATGTGTATGCCGGACTGGTTCTTTGTCCTTACGTATTCAAACCACTTCTGACTACGGGTTAGGTAGGGGTACCGAAGGAAAGGACGTGACGGAGTCTGGCGTGTTTTCGTTGAATTATAGACCGAAAATTTTGTTTTGACGAAGTGCAGACTTACGTAAAATATCATTAATATTAGTGTGCGTCGCCTTGTACATTATTAAAATACTGTCAACGTCATACTTTAAAATTATTTCATCACAAAATACAATATTACACACAAAAAAACAGGCTTAGAAACTGGTGCACTCAACTGTTAATTACGTCAGAGATCTACCTACAATAATTACAACATACCTATATTATATATTTTAACACACATTAAATATTTGGTTATTTCAGATACGTTGACTAAAATGTCCAGGTTGTGGAAACCTTTACTTGGGACGAACTGGAGAGATCCTTTGGAACTAGATTTAAAGAACATTATCTGCCTTATAAATATCAAAACCAAAATTCAAAATTCTCACATCTTCAAAACAGCCGTCATTCCATTGTACCCATAGATGAGATCACGGAATTAGTACAAGTCGCCAGTAAAGACACGTCATGAATGTTCTGGGAAAAGTTTACATATACAGAGAAAACCACTTGAATAATCAACTGAACGGTAAGTCTGCACTTGGCCATAACAAATTTTTCGGTCTATAATTCAACGAAAACATGCCAGACTGGGTTACGTCCATTCCTTCGCTACCCCTAACCTAACTCACATTAAGTAGTGGTTCGAATACGTAAAAGCAAAGAACCAGTCCGGCACGCACGTCATTCTGTACATTTACGTGCGTAAAATACGTGAGTGACAAACTCATTAACCTGGGAATTATGTTTCTAAGTCAATTATTAATTTTATTAAATAGTATTACGAGTATTTATCTTATTCAAAGATTAACGAAGCTGAAATAAGACAGGATAATTAAACCCACAAAATTGAAATTTATATTTTACACTAACCTGTTGTACAAAGAAACGGAACAGATCAAAATACGCCGACACCTCAGTCCTTTTCAAGAAGTAAGCAACAAACTTTCTTGCTTTATAGGAACAAATTCCGGGTTTCGTTCCCTAAAACAATTTAAAAATTTCCTTTCCAAACATCTGCGTTTTAAAGGAAAGTCTAGCCTCAGGTTGTTTACAACAGCACATCTTCAATCAGATCTCCCATCATCGGTTGAAACAAGAGGAAATTTACAGTTCAATAGTCTTACGATGCTATCAGCAAATTACTTCCCCTGTTAAATAAAAAGCAGTCTGGCCGCCACGTTTATTCAACTGTGTACTAATTGTAGTACCTTGAAGTCTTCTCCGAAGACAAGATACTCTGAATACCCCACCCATTCGGCGATTTTAAAATTTCTCTTTAACAATCAATGGAGTTCTTTCATTGGATCTTCACCCGCTTTCATCTCGTCTTCCGTAAGCACGTTCCTATAGGATGCATATTCAATACAGTATATGGAAATTCAGGTAAAAAAAAAAGATTCCACCAGCAGAACCTTGACCGGTTTTACCTTGCGTAGTAGCTTTGCTGTTTCGGACAGCAGGTTTACGGCACTTAATGCCCCAGGTAACCTTAAACCTAAGAATGTGGGTTATAAAATGTACGAAGTTGACACTTGTACTAAGTACTTACTTTCAAATGAGTACAATACACTTACAAGTGCACAGTTATTAGAACGTAACCGTAAGTTTCAGCGCATTTTTATGAGCACGTCACATGTAGTGAAAACTTCTCACTTTGCAGTAAACACGCACGACTTGAAAAAGAGTATTCGTTTCTGGTCTAAGATGGCGTAAGACGGGACTTGACTCGTTATCATAAGAGTAGCACCGACGAAAGATTATGAGTTACGTCTTTCGGTCTTTTGTGTTCCTTTTCACCCCCTTACCCGATTCAAGCTATCCATACTCTAGCTTCGTAAATTCCCATACGCATATAAGATGGAATTGAGACCAGACTCCCACACGAGGTACTGAACCACTGAATGGAGATAAAGAATGCATACTGAAAGTTGGTGGAAAAAATCTCTTGGAAAACTGCTTTTTAGAAAACGAGGTACGGCGTGGCGTATAGCAATGCAGATGGGCCTTAAAGAAAATAAAATATGACGCTCGAAGGTGCTTGGATATGGCTTAGGATCGTGCCCAGCTGCGGAATTCAGTAGGGATACTAACCCGCTTCGGGTTCCGCTAGTGGAATGTTTGTTAGTTAAAATCACTGAATTAAATGACAAATATACAGTAACGATGAGCTGCAAAATCTGGTGCTTCCTGCTTGTAAACAAAATCACAATCCAAAGTGTTAAGTAGGAAACGAAAATGTGGCCATAAATTCAAGAACATGTTATGGAACAGCTACTGAACGAAGACAGACACCAGTTCCTTTCCAGTCAACAACGCGTTGTGCTTCAGTGACGACATTATCACGAATTACACGGCCTCTGAGCGTGAACAACACGAAGACGTAGTTTCATACTTCCTAGACACACCCACACGAATAAGTTTTCCTCGTCCACCCAGAAGTACGCCTTTGTTGAAATTATTTCCTCAACCACGCCTAAAACATGAAGGATATATACTCAGATATCGAAAAACACACAAACATCACTACTTAATTAGTTCATATGTTTTAGTTATAAGTCCACTCAAAACCACCACACTATACCAAAACCATTACTAACTTGTAAGCACGCCTATCTATAAACATCTCTCATAAACTACCCAAGGTACAGGGGCCACTGGACAAGACTAAGTCACCATTTATCAACCAACACTTGTGCTGTACACCGTGTTTAGCAACTCACACATTAGTTTCCGCTCCTACGCGTTTCGGTGTCTATTCACAGCAGCCTCAGGAAGCTCCAGTCCAACTATAAATCCTTCACAACACATCCAACGATTACGACCACTCACTAGCCGTCAGTTGAAAGATAGTATTTTTTTATCACACATGCACCACTTTTAAGTATCATTAAAATTCTTCAGTTTAATGTGTATCTAGCGAAACAGTTAAGACTTAAGACTGAGGAATTTTAATGGTGTTGAATAGTTGTGCATGTGTGGCCTTAACAAGAGTTGGTTTATAAGTGGTGATACAGAACATGGTGCACGGTACGGACGACACTGAGATAAAGTCACATTTCAGCAAAATTCACATAACCACTACGGAATGTGCTGAAGTCCTGCCCTGTACAGAGTAATGCCACAACGTCGCCTTTTGCATGCAGTATGAGCTACAGCCTCGCTGCTTGTAGGATGTAACAACACAATAAATCCTCAAATTTTAGAAGCAACATTGTAAAAAAACTGCAGTAGTGTACACCGTCCAGCATACTAAAGATCCAGTGCTATGTTCAGCGTATAAGGCATAAACGCCGGCTGCAAAATTTCGTACTTGATATCCAATACAACCGCTACGTAGTCACTGAGCTATAGAATTGTGTCAACAACAAAAGAAATAACAAAGAATCCGTATGTACGATCAAATACCAACAGATATAAAGATATTTTGCAAAACCTGGTGCTCACAGAAGTAGAGGGCAGAAAAGAGCGCGGTAGAAGAGGTGCGTTGTAAATGATAGCAGTTGAATATGATTCTCGATATCCAACATTATTACTTGTTTCCAGCGTAAAACATTACTGAGGGCACGTTCTGTTCTGTTGAAAGCCGCTACAGACTCTTTACTCGAATAACTGAATCTTTATTCAGAGCAATAAGGTAGGACTCCTAAAACTGTGGTTCGCCCTGGCGCAAGAGCTTCGCGCACACGCACACACACACACAAAAGCCAGAGACGTACATATTTACTCCATGGAGCAGCCCTTCTTGAGAAGCTAAGCGGTTTTCAGCTAGTCAAGAAATTCCCCGCATTTTAAGGAACACGACGATTCATTGCCGCATTCAAAAGTGCCTGACACCTGTCCCCACCCTGGGCCCTTTGTGAACATACGTTTTTACGGCGAGGAGTTGTTAGAAACTCGCCCAACTCCCATGCTGAAGGATCACCCTTAGTCGGCTGTCCGTGACTGTTTATTCAATATATTCGCAGCCACCCTCCATATTGGAGGCCGTTCCTCCATCTGCAACCTGAGGACGCGCCATGCCGTGGTGACAGGGGCCCACTTACCACGGACGTAAATACACGGCCTCAATCAGATTCGAACCCAATGCCGCAGTGTCTAGGCGATATAAGCCACTACACCTGGTGCCGGGATCTGCACTATTGATTACATACGAGTAACAATTCAAACACTATTCTTTGCCTTGTGCACTTGTGCACACGGTGGAAGAACTAACAGATCCACCCAGACAGTCACGAAATCTAACACAACGTTCAAGGCGTCAAGAAAATCAGTGTATCGATAACGCTACCAGGTTTGTTAAAAACTGATTTTGACCTCATACATTTTATTTTTACTTAAACCCTAACTTATTTAAATATTCAATATAAAGTCAGCTCATATTAAACCTTCTATTCTTCCTTTTGGTGACACTACAGCCAAAATCGAGGCTAGGCAGCCTCGTTTTGAGACTTCTATATTACACACAATTAAAGCACACACACACTCGGTAGGTCTCCTCTGAACGACTGATCAACCAGTCGCGAAGACCGCCACCTGCACAACACACAAGAAGAGAACATCCACGCCCTCAGTGGAATTCGCACCCAAGATCCCAGCTATCAATCGTCCATAGATCTAAGCCTTAGACCGCACGGACACCAGGATCGGCTAAATCGTGTATTGCACTACGAAATCATCAACCCTTCCCCCCCCCCCCGCCACAAATTAAAGAGCCAGCGATTAAATCCCTTTATCCAGTCATTCAAATATCGATTATCTAGAAAAACAAAAATAAAACACTACCTTCTGAAGGTGAGTTTGATCTGCTCATTACCAAAATCAACGGTGTGTGCGTTGCCACTTCATTTTCCATCAACAATCTGCATTCCAATACAACCTCTTACGCTTAAAAACAATTTTCGATACATCGTTACCAGCATTCTGTCTCCTTCGTACGTTTATTCTACAGCCTACCTCCTTTGTCCACCTTCGCACTTACGCCACCCTTTTCAAAATTACTGTAAAGACAACAGATACTCTACACGTACTGAATTTTGATTTCCAAATGTTACAAAAGCAGGCAATTCGACGTTTTTGCGTCCCTTTTAAGATAAATGCAATGCCTCTTTCTTCGCAATTTACTTTCTCTCTTACAACTCACAGATAACGGCTGGGCGACAGACGAGTCACTAGGAACAAATGTACTTTTCTGTTACTCGTGGATAAGTTAGTACAGGGAAGTGAGAGTGGATTAGGCTAAATTAGTATTACTATCAAAATTCAGCCAAACACATGGAACTTCACAGCTTTCCAACCTTACATTAAAGCCTATGTACTTCTGGCCCCGCAAATGTTCTTTCATAGGTCCGAACAAGTGAAAGTCCGATGACGCCAAGTCCAGACTGTATGGGGGAAGTTTCAACACCTCAAATTTCTTAGCACGTAGTGTATCCACTGTACGCACATCCGTATGGGGGCTGGCGTTGTCGTGAAGCAACAATACTCTTTTTGAGAGATGTCCCTGACGTTTCGATCGTATCGCGGGCTTCAACTCGTTCACTAGCATGTTACTGTATCGATCACTAGTCACAGTTTGACTCTTTTCCTGGAAGTGCACCAATATAGGGCCAATGACATCCCAAAAGATGGTCAGCACGACTTTCCCAGCGGAAGTCTGTGTCTTGAATTTTTTGTTGGCCGGAGACGACGGGTGCTTCCACTGCATCAATTGTCTCTTACTCTCTGGTTCATAATGTTACACCCAGGTCTCGTTTCCTGTCACAATTCGATGGAGAAAAGCATCCTCACGAGCGTCACGGTCCAAATGCTCCTGACAAATCGTCTTCCGTGCACGATTGTGATCATCGGATAACTGCCTTGGGACCCACCTGCTACACTTTCCTATACCCGAGGTCATCATGGACAATATTCTACGCACAGCCGTGACTCACGCTGAATTCTACGTCAATTTCATCAACAGTGACTAACCTGTAGTTACGGATTCGCTGCTCGATCTGCTGTTTCACTGTCTCAGTTGCCACGCTTACTGTTCTCCCACTCCAGTGTTCATCGCTGACGTTTTGTCTTCCGTTTTGAAATCTTTCCACCCATTCATACACTCTCCCTTGACTCATAACAACCGTCTCCATACTTAACCTTCATTCTTTTGTAGATTTCAGGTTTCACACCCTCTGACCACAAAAAACGAATAACGCTTCGTTGCTCTTCCACGGTGCAAGTTGACAGTCGAGTGGCCATGTTGTACGAGCTATTGCGCAGGCTCTTACTACTCGATTGTCACGACCCCTACATGGCGTATTGCTAAGGAGCCATTTTGTGTCCCGAAATAAATTTTTCGTTCTGCATACTTTTCCATGCACTTTAGAATAAAATTCCTGTTATTTAATGACTTTCCCTCGTACTACATTAATTTGTTATGTTGTCATCAATACTGACAAAAATTCAATGGATAACAAATATTCTAACGGTAAACATACATTTTCAAAAGCGTATATTCCTGTAAGTGATTAAACAGGTTTCCTCTCAGGTCAAATAATATATTATCTTCCACCTACCCCTCAGCCTTCAAAGTGATGTGTCCCTTCAGGTGTTGTGGCCAAAACCTTGTACGTATTTCTCATCTACAACACGTTCTACAAGCCCTGCCTAACTCATACTTCCGAATTTTATCACACTAACAGCACTGTGAACAATACAAATTACGAAGACCATCACTATGTAATTATCACAGACCCTAAATAACCCCGAAGTTACTACCGCGGAGCGTAACAATCTACAAATCAATTCTCCTGCAACTGGATAGACTTCACTGAATATTCAGTATCAACAGAAATATCTGACACAAAGTGCAAAGGAGATTTTTTTTTAACTATGCGGGGTGTAAATAATTACACAACAGATATTCATAATTTTCTACGAAAGGATCTCATGTCAAAATGATAAACCCTAACGAAATAAAACAAAAACGTTCTCAGTCATTTCTAAAGCACAATTTATTTTTGTTACTTTATGACTTGTCATTAAATGGACACTTATATGCGCGAAGAACTGGGACTGTTTCATGGAGCTCTACAAAATTCTGAATTTATTATACAATTATTATTATTATTAATAATTACATATTATTATATTATATTATATTATATTATATTATATTATATTATATTATATTATATTATATTATATTATATTATATTATATTATATTATATTATATTATATTATATTATATTATATTATGTACACCTCTTTCCAATGCTCAATATCTTAGGTTCCTTGTGTGCGACTGTGACAAGTCTGAATGTAACACTTAACATACATAACACAAGAAAGCGATAAATGAAATATTACTAAAGCGAAAATCCAAAATACTTCAGTATGAGGAAGAGAAAATCAAAACATCAACAGAAGAGAACATGTTCCCCACAAGCTCGTTGCCACGTCTTGGTCCCATTAATCCACATTGTGAGGCCGAATAAAGACAACGGAAATGCAATATCGTAAAGAGTTCGCTTCGGTTTTCTCAAACTTCCCGACAAAAATCACTGGTGCGGGGACAGCACAGAGACACGTCATTACTTGGACTGCCCGGCTGCAGAGACACTGCAGAATGATCAGCAGAGTGGCTCACAGGTCGCCCGTGAACAAAAAACTTCTTTTTGAAGATGCTGAAGTAGCTTATAATTTATGTAAGTTACTTAGACATCAAGACGCTTCAGTTCTAGAAATGCTATACTTGATGTGACAGAAGAAATTATTTTAACAGTTCCTACTTCTGTCTAAACTGTATACCAAGAAATGTGTTGTTCTTGACCTGGTGGACCATTATTTCAACATGTGGTGGAAATACAAACGTTTGAAGACTTCAGTGATATACAACTGTATATAAGTACAGTTTCATTAGTCTACATTATACTTTCGATTCTTCCTGTGTTTACCTCTGCAGGTACGGACTTTGAATGAGGTAATGTGTTTCTACATAAAGACTATACTGTACGGTGTTACGCAGTCGATCTTCGCGATTTTCCATTCAAGACAATATATCTGGTTTTCTATTTCAGTGTGCGAACATCTTCACCGATTGAAATTTTTCTCCCTATTTTTCGGACCATTATCCATTTCAGTACAAATGGGGCCACTACCTGAACACAGACAATGCCATCGTAGCCAGGGTCGGGTCAAAATTTCCTGCCGCCCTGGACGAAACTTAGGCATGTCGCCCCCCTTCCCCCCATGACCAACCACATCACTTGCAAATGCACACTTAAACATACAACAATCTTAACAATATACTTTGCTGTAAGTTTCGCAAAGTGCAGGCGTCAAAGTTTGACATACCTTGTGAAATGACATCTCCCCCACATTCTGCCGCTGTTGACCACTGCCCTGTTCTCTCGTGATCGTGGCAGTAAACGACCTTCCGCCAGGGATCAATCCTACAACAAAATACGCAGCACTGTATATTACACGGCACAGATATAATTGCCCATTTATATCTGTAAAAAGAACACAATCTCTCACTTTCATACGACGCCGTGGGAAATTAATAGATAGCGTCTGCAAAAAAAGCGGGTGCAACGCTGCAACGTACTTCCAAACAGTGATGAGTATATGCACATGATAAGAATTGTCCCCGTCCATACCATAAAAGCAAATAAATATGCGGCGCAGAGGTATGGCTCCGCTCATTCTTTGTCTGGGCGCTATACGTAAGTCAGTGGTCAATTTCAAGTCCCGGTCGCTTTACTCTCGCGAAAGAACCACGGTACCCACAGCATAGCTGACTGCGTGGGTACCAGATCCGGTCTGGAGCAGAATCCATTAGGAAGGTTAAAATAAAGTAGAAGGGGTTGAAGCTGAATGGGGCATACCAGGTTGTGGTATAGGCTGTTAACGTTAATTTAGTGAGCGAGAATACATATATTATAACGAGGAAAGAGAAGCTCTGTAAGTTGCTGTTAAGAAGGCTCGTCTAGAAGAAAGTGCAGTGGAAACTAGCTGTATATTCATGTTCCGTGAGCAAAATGGAGGACAAAATCATAACATAAAGACACACAATAAGCCCTTTTAAAATACAACAAATTTAGAATATTTGTGAATGACACTAATACATAAATATTGCATGCACGAATAAATCAGCGGCCCATTAAATTCGGAGGGAGGCCTGCTACTCGCATCGTTCGGTCCAGAATCTTTTGCCTTCGAGTATCCTATCTGAAAACATGAAGAATGCGATATTCTGGACTATGATGTTGAAGATATTTGGTATGGGTGTTTCACACTTGATCTCTCCATCCAAAGGAAAAGCACAGGCCAAGCGCGTTCAAGAATAGAGTACCAAGGAGGATATATGGCCTAAGGGGTAGAAGGTGACGGGTGACCTGAAAACTGTATAATGAGGAGTTTCATGATTGCACTTCTCACAGTACATTATCAAATTGATCAGATCCTGGAATATGAGATGGGTGCGGCATACGAGGGAGAAGAGAAATTCATTTTCAGAGTTTTGGTGGGAAAACTTGGAAGAAAAGACAGCACTTGTCAGACCTAGGCGTAAATGGGAGGCCAAGCCACGCCAAAGTGTTAACTGCGTAATTCTAACAGGGGAATATGCTTGCGCTGACGATTTTGAAGTCAGGCTGAGAGACTTGACTGATTGTGTCAAAGACTAGGACCTAGGTTGCCCGGGACCAAGTATGGGACGGATAAGCTTTGATTGGTTGGCTGTCTGAGTTCCGAGCCCAGACTGGTTCTGTCACATACTGGAGTTATGCGACGTTTGTCAGGCGCGTAGGTGAAGCCGCCGCGCCTGGGGGAGTGGAGTACTGGCCTTGCCCCGACTTTGCATCGAATACCCTGGCATTTGCCTTACAACTGAGGAAAATCACGGAAAACCTCAGTCAGGGTAACCGAATGGCGCTCGGCTGTTCAGCGCCGAACGCGATTCGTTTTGTCGACTTGGCCATCGCGGGCGACGGCCTCGACTGCCCTGCTGTCCCCTGCCGCCCTTGGCTTTCGCGTCAGGCGATGGGGTCAACCCTCGGTCAGCTTAAGTATCTGCCGAGTTGCCGTACTAAGGGGTTCACCACATCAGCTAACTTTGAGTCAGAGCTCTTGGTCAGGGCTCGGATGTGGTCGGCAAACAGCGGAACGCCCAGATCCTCGTGTATCTGCCTGTTACTTACGTACCAGGGGGGACCAGTAGCGAGGCGAAGACACTTGGATCGTAACACCTGCAACTTCCGGACATGGAAGCGGGCAGCGGACCTCCACGCGGGGCACGCATAGTCCATCAGGGGCCGAATGAGCTACTTATATAGCAGGACTCGGTTCCCGACGGATAGATCACTCTTCCTATTCAGGAGGGGGCCCAGCATACCCATCCTTTGAGCAGTCCTCTTCCTGACCTGGTCGGTGAGGCGACCACGTGAGTCGTGTATCTAGGGTAACCCCCAGATAACGAGTAGTGTGGACCCATTCGATTGGTTCCCCCGAAGAGTGTTACTGGTCCGGCACGCGCGAAGATTATCGCGGTGCTCTTAGAGACATTCATGGCTATTCTCCATTCACTCAGGCACCGATGAAGGTCGTTGAGGTATTACTCCAGGTAGCTGACAAGCAGCGTAGGCTTGCGGGACGTGGCTATGATGGCCGTGTCGCCCGCGTAGTGGGCCAACTCGACGTGGTGCGAGGGTGGAGGCATGCCGTTGGCATACACACTGAAGCGGACAGGGAAGGTCAATCCACCCTGAGCTACCCCAGCCCGCAAGCCTCGACGAGACGACGTGGCCGTCTGGAAGGCGTCACGCGGGCGACATTTGGGAGTTGACGATGCCAGAACTTTCAGAACGGCGCCGGAGAAGTTCTCAAAGCATGTGCCCATTGCCATCTCGCTGTGTAATTCCGGATCGAACGGAATTATTTCTTCCAACTGGGTTTGTAAGTTGGCCCATTCAGTGCGCCTGAAGTCAGGGCGATCCGGTGGGTGGTGAAAGGATGAGCGACACGAAGTGTCAATGAGAACCGGGAGGTGGTCCGAGCATAATGGGGAGTACGAAGTCAGATACACCGGGAATGAGAGGTTCTTGGTTATCACGATGTCCATGACATCGGGAGTAGCCGCGGGGTTGTATGGGCTGGTGGTTGGGGAGTCCGGTCCAAAGATCAGATGGGAGTTCTCGTCGGCATAGTCACGTAGGAGTTTCCCCCGTCTCGTGTTCAGCCGCGAGTTCCAATCCACATGTTTGGCGTCGAGGTCTCCAGCCATCAAGACCAGCAATCCCCCACCGAAACAGGCGGTCAGGTCCGCTCCGATCAGTGGGCGGGAAGGCGAAAGGTAAGCCGCAAGGATTAACACCGGTTTGCCGGCCAATGTGACTTGGATGGCAGTAGTTTCCAAGTGGGTCAGTCCCGGAACGGGCACTAAGTGGTGGACCAAGATGGCTGTGCCGCCCCCACCTGTCGGTCTGTCTGTGCGGTGGCAGACATAATTGGCAAGACGGAAGTCTTGACCAGGATTAAGGAATGTCTCACTTAAGAGACAAATATCGGTCCTTGGCGAGGTCCGGATCGCGACGGCCGGACCGCAGCTGCGTGACTCCCTAGACACCATGTTCAGGGAATCCAGCTCCTCTCTGACGACGCGCTCAGGCAAACCCCTACCCAGGGTCTTCACCAGAAGTCGCGCACAGCGGTCCTTGGGAGCGTGAAGGTGCGGAAACTCACACCGACTTTACCGTCAAGGGTCCGCAGCGCACAGGCCGCGGCTCTGAAACCGTCGGCGGTTGATGGGACGACCATCAACTTCTCGCCCTGTAGTTGGGCCATCAGACCGCCAGGGCAGGATGCCCGCAACCAGGCCAGGAAGGAACGGGTGTCACTAGCAACTGAAATAAAAATAGGCGTCTTGTTAGGACGCTCTCCTGCTGGAGGGCAGGCGTTGACCACTTGGGCGTTTGCAGTGGTGCCATCTGGTGTGCAGCTCAGAGGCCCGGACATGTCGCTGAACATGCGCCTATTGGTTGTCTCCATTGAGACACCAGGTTCGGATGGGTCCGAATCCATGACTGTGGGCTTGAGCGGCCCACTTGGCTGAGATGGGGCGACGGGCCCGGCCAATACAGCCGCGTACGTTGCTCCTCCCCCGGATGGTCCGGGTTGCCGGCTGCCAGCAGAAGCTTCTTCGCATGTGACTGTTGAGGTCGCGGGCAGAGGCACGGATCCAGCGCCAGGTTCTGGGCGCCTGTTGGGGGGCTCCATCGAGTCGCCCGAGCTTGCTAGCACGTTGGCTTTTCGCTTGCCCGCGAGTTGTTGGGAAGCTCTGGTCCCGTTTCCGGATGTGGTGCTGCGTCTCCCGGCATGCACCGCTGGCTTCTTCTTCCTCCGGTAAGTGATAGGATATTAAAATGGGCTTTAAATAAACGGGATGCGATGGTGTGCAATGGATCATGTGATTCAGGATGTGGCCTAGTGGTGGGCTCTGTAAACATGATGATGGACTATCTTTATCGTTGCACCGTGCATTTTGTAGTTTATTTAAGTAACACACCAACAAACACACGACATGCTGTCACAGCACCAAATTAATATAATAATGCTGCGATCTTGTTCAATAAGATATGCAGAGCCAAGGGACTGCAGCCCAAGTACATCAGTATCCATTCCAAAGGACGATCCACAAGGGACACCAGGACAACACAACAGGCAATAAAATACAGGATCAACCAAGAAATTAAATTCCTGTACAAGCGGAAACAACATTTCAACCAGCAGTTATATCGGATGCATCTGGAAGGAGCAACCATGTTCGAGGGTATGTGGCTGCATGCCTTATCAAATATAGAAGCAGGACATAGTATCATAATGGAATTGAAATACAAAAACTTACACGACAAAATCAAAATACTGGAGGGTAGGTCAAAACTAAAACGGGGAACAAGTGAGCA
>Ga0131853_10006283_pt1 | contig 21476 bp, 22 predicted proteins | sample TergutLab28metaG_FD_92764 | JGI IMG/M metagenome (GOLD analysis project Ga0131853, IMG submission 92764) | Labiotermes labralis P1 segment gut microbial communities from Petit-Saut dam, French Guiana - Lab288 P1 (version 2) (version 2) | ecosystem: Host-associated > Arthropoda: Insects >... | reverse complement strand
TGGGAACTGTTTACTCTAAAGCTCTTTCCGTGTGTCTTCAGGCACAGGTTAAAAATTAAATAGAAGGGGTTGTGATTTCCAATATTTAACGGGTATTAGAGGTCACTTCATAACAGGTGATTTGAGTGTTTTATTTAGCAAAGGGAATGGTATCGAAGCCATCTGAAAAAAGCACCGTTCATGTTTTAAGATGCGGTGCCGAATACATTCTGCGCGGTGAGCGGGCGAAGCTGTGGCAGGCCGGCCGGCCGGTTTAAAATCGCATTTTCACAGCAAGCGGGTATTAGTGAGCTGCATTCAATGGGGCTGATTGAAATAGCGGAACCGAATGAAAATGCAAATTTCAGGCTTCTTACCGACTGCGTTATCTGCATGGTAAAACCATCTGTTTCTGTGTTTCGCTTAAATAAAAACGGACGCCGTATATGGACTTGGATAAAATACGCAGGCTTTAAGCTTACCATAAGCGAACTTGTTTATATCATGGACAGGGACATTAAAGCCGGCCTTTCATTTTTCGGAAAAGATAACTGGCATACATTAATTCATGCCATATACACGCCGGATACCATTTCCGACCGGATATTAGAAACGATGATGGAAGAGTCACCGGCACGAAACAGCACAGTTCTTGCTGTTCTCGGGTTGCTGCAAAAAAAATTTATTATTCTTGTATAGGTGGAGATTATGTTAAAAGCGTTTAAGCAAATTCCTGAGCCGCTACAAAGACAAATATTGTACAGGCTGGCTTGGGGTATTGGGGTCTTATTATTGACCTTTATTCTATATATTTACACCAAGGATTTATTTTCAATGCTGTCTTGCATAGGTATCGTAATTTTTTGTTTTACAAGCGCGTTTCTTTTCTTCCGCCACGCGGTTTTGGGCGAATATGTGATAATCACCGGCGAATGCCTGAGCGTCACGCTTACAACAATAAAGAAACGGACAAAATTCATAACCATGCGTACCGATGATAACCAAATTTTAAAAGTAGTGATAAAACAGCGCGTAAAAAAATTTACTTCGGGTTCAAGAATCATGCTTTACGTTGCGTGGAATGTGCCGATTTATGAAAAAGAAGGCGCGCATCTGCTTTATTCATACTTGGCTCTTGACATGAAAGTAATCGAGTAAATTGAAATTGTTAAATTATACTGAAAAAGCCCGGATAACGGTTACTACAAAGCGTTGTCCGGCTTTGCCTTGCATATCATCGCAATTATCCAATCTGAATAAAACCCCATTCTCCTGATTGAACCCGCCTGTCTTCGGGCATATGAGGGTTAACCGAATAACTGATGTATTCCGAAAAAGCTAATAAATTATTAGACACTCGTTGCATTGCTGCAAATTCAAATGTTGCCGCGACGTTATTTTCCCTGTCGATTAACAGCCATTGACCGCCGACAGGCAACATATACGAGGTTAGTTCGCCTGTAGAATAAAGCATTCTCTCGCCGCCAACGCTTGCAAGCGCGAAACCGTCCATAAACACGCCGAGATAAGTATACATCGGTGGGATAATTTCTCTTCCGATTTCGTCCAACAAGCCCCAACGTCCGTCTTTCCGACCGCCGTATTGTGCAGCAAACCCGTCATCTCTTTGGATAATTTCGCTGTAAATCGGCGGAACAATCTCACTACCTGTGGCGATTTCTATAACACCATACGTCAATTCGCGAAACCCGCGAGAGTCTGTTCTGCCGGAATCAACCAATACACTTGCCAATCCATCGGATAAAAAATTGATATAGTGATATTCCCCGAAGGGTATAACCATTTCGCCGTATGTGTTGATTATGGCCATCTCATTCCCATTTCCTACAATAGACAAACCATTATGAAAATCTGAGGCAAATTCATATATAAACGGAATAACTTCCTCTCCTTGCATATTTACATATCCCCATTTTCGGTCGCGCTCCAATGCCGCTAGTCCGTCGAAAAAAAATTGTCTTGAAAAATATTCGCATTGAAAGTCTGACGAAGGGCCCATGCTGTAAATCGGCGGCACAATTAACCTTCCGTCGCTCAAGTCAACTATTCCAATCTTGCGCTCCCGCCAATCCTCTCCGACTGAAAAAACAGCGGTTCCGCACAATAATGGCATTACATCAATATATTTAAAAGGAATAATCACTTCACCTGCCATATTTATCAAACCCATTTTGCCGTCATACATCACACGCGCAAAGCCATGCGCGAACGGATTTGCCTCTTCATATATAAAAGGAATAATCTCCTGCCCGTAAATATCGACAAATCCCCATTTTAAGGCTTCGCCGTCACTCCGCGCTACATTGAGCAACCCTTCGGAAAAAAATCGCCCCGCGTTATCAAATTCTAACGGCACATAAATATTTCCCGCAAAATCAATTGCGCCCCACTTGTCATTCTGACGCACCACCCCGCGTCCGTAATTCATGCTGAAAGACACATCGGAAATAAAAGGCACAATCACGTTGCCGTCCGCGTCGGCAACGCCCCACCTGTTACCCTCCACAAGTATATGCGATAAGCCATCTTCATTTTGACGCACCCACCCGGAAAGCGGCGGAACAATTTCCGTCATGGTAGACGCGCAGAACAAACCTGTCTGCTCATTTGTCAACACGCGTACATAGTTCCCCTGTATTCCTATATCTGCATAAGTAGGAGAATTTACAACCGTAAGCTGAACACCGTCCGCAGTAAAATTGTTCGTACCGGCAATAATGTTTTCGGGACGAGAAGTTGGAGAGGGTGTTGAGGGTGAAGTTTGCGCCGGCATCGGAGTTTGTATTGATTCAGGCGGCACTGTACCGTAAGGCGTAAACTCAGGGACAAGCCTAACGTCTTCATCAGGATAAGGATTGTCTTGCATTTCGTAATTATCAACTAATTTCGCAGAATCGCCGCACGCTGTTATGATAAATAAAAATATGGAAAACGTAATAACTGTCAATAATCTGTTTACCATTTACAATCCCCCTCAAAAAATTTAAGTTTCAAAATTTAGCCGTAAATTATCTCCAACAAATCATGAATACATCGCAGCGCAATTATAGCATTGCTTCTGTTAAAATACGAACTATCTACCCAACTCCTGCGCTCATGTCGGTTACGTCCTATGCGATTAATTTTGCATAAACGGCTCCATGCTTTGCAATACAGGCATGGCAATCCATTATTATCCAAATAAACCAAAATATGATTGACTGGAAACTTATTTCATGTTAGTGTTTTAATATAAGTATCTGAGTTTCCGAACAGGAATCAAAGTAAACCGTGTTACATAGTGCCAGTGGACGTATTTGCGTCTGCCGGCACTTTTTTTTGTTTTCTGCCCGAAACGGGTTGAAATATATCAAATAAGCAGGCAGCCCCTGCAAGAGAGGAGTTCATCATTATGATGAAAGTTTTTGTAACAGGAGCCGTAATCTCCAAAGGATTTGACGGCGCACCCGCACTTCGTTTTCACGAAAACGGCGGTTTGGTTCAATTTAAAATCGGCAAATCGGTTTATGACAAAAATGCCGAAAACAAAAAGCGATATATCAATATCGTAGTTAAAGCGTTCGGTGCGGTTAGCGAACGAATTGAAAAAATGAAATTGAAAGAAGGTTCGTACATCAACATTATCGGCAGACTTGACGAAGATGTATGGGAAGACGACGGCAACAAAAAAAGTCGTTTTGTCATTATCGTTGACGAAATTGAGTTTTCCGGCGGTAACGGAAACAGCGACGGAAATGGTGCTTCTTCAAAAAATGAAACGACGCCGCCCGCAAACAGGAAACAGCAAAATGCCCAAGCCGCGCCGAATGAAATGCCGTCCGGGTTTACCGGCTACCGGCAGTTTGAAGACAACGACGATTTGCCTTTTTGAAACTATCCTCTTGAAAAATAATATGTATACCGGCGCATAAGACGCACATGAAGTTATCAGCAGCTTCATGTGCGTCTTTTTTTGTGTCTTTGAGGAGGTGTTTTTCATGCTAAGGCAGGAGTTTTCACTGCTTACGGATGCGGAACGGTATAAAAAATTCGATACCGTAATCCGCAAAAGAACGAAAAACATGGTTAATGCAAAACAAATTCAGGAACTTGCGAAGGGCATTCATTTATCACGCCAGTACATCATCATTGTTCACCCGATAAAAAGGGAGAGCTGCGAAGCGTTGATAGACGAAAATATACTTCACATTTTTATTCCTGAAAAACAATTAAGCGGTGAAAGGGAATGAGGTTATTCACATGATTGGCGACAGAAACGAATTAAAAAGCCGCATTGCTTCCGAAGTCATAATAATACTCGGCATACTGGCTTTGCTAACCTTCATTACAAGGTTGTGGCCGATTTTATTGCTGGTTATGCTCGGGATAATCATAAGCGCATTGCGGTTGTTGTTTATCAGATTCAGAACGGTAGAGGTTATCGTGCCGGCAGAACCGGTAACGGCTCCGCCGCCTGAAACTGAAATCAGTATTACGCAAAAAGCGTTTGGCTTATTGCAGCGGCGCATCCGCGAGCAGTTAGAAATGCAGTATCCGGGTGCAAGATGGGTCTGGGGTGCTCCAAACGCAATCCTGCGGTTTCAGAATAATGAGCCTCTCATTATTCTTTTAAACAGAGCCGGCGGCTATTGCAAAGCGCAAGTAGCCGTACACAATCTTATGTTCAAGGGTTTACGTTTTCTAACACTTGAAACAAGAGCTGATGAACCCGTAATAACCGCGCCCGTTGATAATCCGGCGGATGATATTGATGATTCTGTACATGAATCATCGGTATCAGAAAGCGGCGTACAGGATGAAGACCTTCCTGTAAATTACGAGCGGCTTGCTTTTGAATGGGTTGACGCGAATACTGCTGAAATCAATGAAATATGCAATGAGGCGATAGCGCAAAGCGAAAAAGAAACACTTATCGCCGCCGAAAACCTGCCGCATCCGGACAGTTGGCCGGATATATGCGAGGAATTGAAACGTAACGGGTTTTCCGTTGCCGCGTCTTGTGAAGACGGAATCAAAATAATTCTATCAACTTAAAAAAAGAAAGGGAATGATTATGAGCGCAGACAAACTTTTTATTTGGAACAGGACATTACCTGCTCCGTTTGATAAAGCCAATAAAAAAGTAAAGATAGCTTCAAAATATGCAGTCGGCTCCACTGAAGCAACATTAAACGCTTCTGTATTAAAAGCGGTGCTCGCGTATTGTAAATGTACGGACGGCTCAATGCCGGGTGCGATTGGTCAGGCTGATGTAAAAACAGTCGTGGAATATAAGTCGGGCGTTGACCCTGATGCCTACCATTTGGTCACATATGACCCGGGCAGCGGGAACGTAATGGCCGGCGTTTACAACAAAAGCACGGAAATGATGGAGATATACACACTCCATAAGGATAAGAGGGACGGTGCCGCTGTTATTATGGCAATGATTCCGACGCTTCTTTCAGACCAAGAGTTTGAGGAAAATCTGGACTTGTTTAACAACGAATACAAACTCGGATTTTCTGATATTAAAAAAGCATCTGAGTTCGCGGCTATGCTTTGTGACAATGTTTATCGCCGTGTTAAGGATGAAACATGTCCGGCTCACGTTAAAGTAAACATTGATTCAAGCGGCAACCTTGTACGCATATCAAGCAGCCATTTGGATAACAACACTTTTGCGCCGACAGCAATCCATACGGGCGAATTCAGCATATTTACTCAAGCCGCAGTAGCCGCGGTGTATACGCCTGTTGAAACTGCCGACCACAATGATTTTGTCGGGCAGTATAAGTTAAACCCTGTGCGAACGCTTTCATTGTTTGAGCAGCAATTGGTTCCCGCGTTAAGCGCAAGTTATATTCTGCCGCCGGAAATTGTAAATGTGTGCAAGCACGCGAAAATTTCCACCGGGAAGCCGACACAAATGCGAAACTTTTTACTTCGCGGCCCCGCCGGAACAGGCAAGACCGCAGGCGCGAAAGCAGTTGCCGCGGGATTGGGTCTGCCGTACATGAAATATACCTGTTCGGCAAATACCGAGGTTTATGATTTCATCGGCCAAGTTTTCCCCGAAACGGATTCTGTTACTACAGGTGATGCCGCATTAGACGCGGAACGCAAAACGCTCAAGGAAATGGGCGGTATGACCTATGAAAATATAGCAAAGCTTATGAACCTGCCCGGACTCGATGACATTGACTACGATGCCGCCGGTGTGTATCAAGCCATAACCGGCGTTGAGAAAGCCGATGCCACAGCTCAGGAGTGCATGGCATTAATTTTATCCATGGTTACGAGCAAAATTCAAAAGCTTAGCCATGTTAAATCGGAAAACACTTCTTCCGGCCAATCCTACACTTACATCGAAACCGACTTTATTAAAGCGCTTAAAAATGGTTACGTTGTTGAGATACAGGAGCCTTCCACAATCATGCAGCCCGGTGTACTTGTCGGGTTAAATTCTCTTTTGGAGCAGGAGGGGTCTATAACCTTGCCAACCGGTGAAGTAATCAACCGCCATCCCGATGCAGTCGTAATTGTTACCACAAACATCGACTACGAAGGATGCAGGGGAATGAACCAGTCGGTGCTTGACAGGATGAGTTTAATTGCCGACATCGAGCTGCCTTCGGCTGAAGTTATGACGCAGCGTGCTATGAGCGTTACCGGCGCGGACGATGATGTTCAGGTGTCGCGGATGGTACAGGTCGTAAACGATATGGCTGATTATTGCCGTAAGAATGGCATTACCGACGGTTCGGTGGGTATGCGAAGTCTAATTGATTGGATTGTCAGTACGGAAATTACGGACGACCCGTATTTTTCGGCACTCACAACCGTAATCAGCAGAGCGACATCAAACGAGGAAGACCGCAGCGCACTTATTACTACGGTCCTCGAACCGTTTTTCGCGCCCGCGCGCAGAAAAAAAGCAAGTTAAAGAGAGGAGGTTTTACTCTTGGCTGGAGTGAATCATTCAAAAATAAAAAAATTAATTTATCAAAAGCAAAAATCAATAAAAGACCGGCAATTCTTTGCGTCACGAATATTTGCCGGACACCTTGAAGACATAGCAGCGGCTCAAACCCGCCGTTATGGAGTCAGGCGTAAGGTAAAAGTGCGTTCCGTATGGGAACCGAAAAACGGGCAAATCGCATGTACAAACAATAATATTGTTTGGATTAATGCCGGCCATAAAAGCATAAGCGTAAAAAAAAGCCGTGAAGAACGCTATGAACTTATCATGGGCAATTTCGCACATGAACTGGGACATATCTTATACACGGATTTTTTAATTCCGGCTTTGTACGCGCAGTATTTTAAGACAGAGCGTTGGTATCCCGAACCGCCGCCACTCTTGACAAGGGACGAGCGGATGAACGAAGCGGATATTAAACATTTTTGCAAGGACGACGAAAAACGGACGGCATTGTTTCTCAGACTGGCTTTTCATTTATGCAATATTTTAGAGGACGGCTATGTAGAAGGAAAAATGCTGAACCGTTACCCCGGAGTCTTGGGAAGCCATCTGGAAACTATGCGCGAAGAACATTTTAAAAACTATCATACGCTGACACAGTTGAGTGAGTATGAGGCTGATGGCGGGCATATCTGGCTTACAATGGAAAGCCTTTTTTTATCGTATGTTTTGTACGGCGAAATAAAATACGGCGATGAACCCTTGTCGGATAAACGTATCCAAACCGTTTTCTCGCTTTTAAATGAGCTTGATGAAGCGGTGACGAATCCATCGGCAAAAGAACGCTGGAACGTGGTCAATATCATCATGGTACGCTGCTGGGAATATATAAAAGACTTCATTGAACTTTATATTGAAAAAGCTGATGAAGCAGCAGCGGCCGGCGGCGGAACTTCCGCTGAAGAAATGCTTGCGCAAGTATTGGCATCGCTTTCAGGAACCAGTGCGGAGGGAACAGGTGTTGACGCACCGGTTGAAGATTCCGAAAAAAGTACAGCACCCGGAAAAGCAAAACGTCAAATTACCGCTAAATTGGCGGCTAAATCAAGCACGGCAAAGGAAGAAAACGAAGAATCCGGTGCCGGCAGCTCAAATGATGAGACGGAAAATGAGTCTGAGGAAGAACCCGGAAACACTCCTAAGTCTGCGGGCGAGCCGGAAAACGAAAGTGAGTCTGAGGGAACATCCACGGCGGCGGATGCGCAGTCCGAAGCAGAAATACAAGGCAATGCGCCGTCCACGCAGGATGTAAGCTCCGAAGAAAGCGGGCGCATCTCGATTGAGCAGACGGACAATGTTTATAATCCGTCCGGCGGGGAAATTAAAAAAAACGATGATTATGAAGGCGGCGGGTATACAAACGCAGCCGCAGACATTGAACGATTGCTTGAAACTATGGCTGAACGCGCCGTGCATAATCAGTTTGAGAAAGAGCGTTTAACAAACGTAAACGAGCTGGCTCAAAATATTTCGTATGGAAATATCCATGAGGGTGTAAGCAAAAAGGTTCATCGCATAACGGAAGTAAGTGATGAAATTAAGGAAATGTATCATGCAATTTCAACACCTTTGCTGCACATTTCAAAGCTTCTCCAGCGGTCCATAAAACAGCAGCTCCAAGATAAACGGAACGGCGGCAAGCAAACCGGTCTTATTATGGGACGCAGGCTTCATGCTCCCGCATTATCAAGGAATGATGGTCGTGTGTTTTATAAAAACTCTCTGCCAAACAATACACCGGAAATCTCTATCGGGTTGCTTTTAGATGAATCCGGCAGTATGGCAAGTTGTGACAGGGCTACTTACGCTCGCGCCGCGGCCATCATACTATACGATTTTTGCAAGGCACTTGAAATTCCGGTTATGGTCTATGGGCACTCTACATGCGGCGGTGTTGATTTATATTCATACGCTGAGTTTGAAGCTATTGACCGTGACGATTGTTACCGAATGATGGACATCTCGGCACGAGGTAGCAACAGGGATGGTGCCGCTCTGCGGTTTGTAGCAGAACAATTGTCAAAACGGCATGAAGATATAAGGATACTCATTCTTGTATCTGACGGTCAGCCGGCAGACTGCGGTTATAGCGGAACAGCGGCGGAGGAGGATTTACGCGGCATCAAAAACGAGTATGCGCGCAAAGGGATTCTTTTCATTGCGGCCGCCATCGGCAGCGATAAGGAAAACATCGAAAGAATTTACGGTGATTCATTTTTGGATATCACCGATTTGACCAAATTGCCCTATGCCTTAACAAATGTAGTTAAACGTCATATTCGGGTATAACTGAAAAAAAGGAGTGAAATAAAATGTGTGATAAAACAAAATTAATTAAAACTTGGGGCAACGATAAAAAGCGGAGAGATTTTTTATGCGCTTATCTGGATTGGGGTTTGTGGCTTACCACGCCCGAACTGGATTTGGCATATTACCGCTACACAATGCCCGATGGAAAAATCATCATCGCAATGGAGCATAAAAGTCATGTTTATCAGGGGTACAACGCGGAACATCAGTATAAATGGAAAAATGGCGTTTCCTATTTTATTCAAAAACCTGATGAACCCTTTACACCCAATTCAAAAAGCAGTATATCAGCGGTAGCTGATTTACTGAAAGAAGCAAAGGTGAGTTTACAAAAGAAAGCATACTGACTTTTGCACTTAAAAAATATTTTCCTGACCGGGCGGTGCAAAAAACCGCTCGGCCATATTTTTAGAAGGAGTGAACACAAATGCCACATATTGATTGGTGCGGCAGCCCATGCAGTGACTGCACAGACCCATGCAATCTCGACGAAGAGATGCCTTGTTCGCCGGATTGCGAATTGTTAAATGAAGACGGCTCGCGGGACGTTGAGCAATGCTTGAAATCAAAGTGCGATGCCTACACGCTTGAGGAGGTTTTACAGTGAAGGATTTGCTATTGAACTGTTATTGGGACGGCATGACATTGGGTGCGGCGATAATTTTTATCAAGCGTTGCTACTCTGAAACGCCTTCCGAAAAACATATAAAAGCTGCTAAAAAACTCATCAAGGAGTGTACGGGAAAAAACTGGCGGTAATTGGTTCAAATAAATTTTACGGGGTGATTGTTTTGGATAAATTAAAACTCGATAAACTGAGAGCCATCGTAGACTTTATGAATGAGTCCGGATGGGATAATGTTGCTTGCGATATGTCCCGGTTTGACCGCGAGTTTGGGCAATTGTTGTCGGATGTGCAGTACGATGGTTTCATTGCAAGCCCGATAAAAAAATTGTTTATTGAGCTTGCGGTAATAAGTGTTAGTATCGCTGAAATAAAATACGAAGGATATTGTGAACTTCTGAAAAATGCGGATAATCACGCTTCATTGGATTCTATTGCGCATAAACACACAGAAGCTATGCAATTAAGAATAGCAGACCGTAATAAAATTGTTTCCGGAATCTCAGAAGCAATTGCCTTGTTGCAGGATTTACAAGAAAAAATAATGCAGCTCGGAGATATCGGGCAGTACGCGGAAAGCTGAAAATAAATCAGTATCGTAAAACGCCACTCATGAATTATCGTAAGTGGCGTTTTTACTGTAAAAACTGTTAATGTCAAGCGAAAAACCAGATTTTTTAATTCTTGACGTAAAGCCTTAATAATGCTAAGATTTTTATACAAGTTTCTAGCCGTTTAAACGAGCAAAGTTTATCAGAGTATTCAAAGCGTCTATTGCATATCTTTTTGCAATCGGCGTTTTTTATTTTCTCCGGCTTAGAAATTTAAAGCATAACGGTGTCCTTGACGGGACGCCGTTTTTTTATTTTACAAGCGGCGTGACCGCAGAGAGGAGCATTATTATGCTGCAATGTTTGGACAGTTACCACAAAAGCTTCAGCGATTTTAGTGATATGTACAATTATCACAAAATCCAAACATCAAATTCCATTTGGGCAACCATGCCGGTAAACGAAATTTATGTTGCCCCATTGGACAAAACATCATCACTTTTTGGCGACTTAACGCGATTCGCCCCGGGTGTCAGCGAGGATGCCGTAAATGACACCGCTAACAATCTCGGTTTGGCGGTAAGTCTTAACGGTCAATTTTATCCGTTACGCGATATTGCCCTTAAAAGCCTTGCCGACCGTGCCAAAATCAACGGTTCCGCACTTCCAAAGCTGCAAAAGAAAGACCTTGCCAATGTTTTAAATACCTGTCTCGAACTGCACAAGGCATCAGCTTTGCTGTTAATTCGTGATGAAAAGGTATCGGCAGCACACTCCGGCGACGAAAAGGACTATTCAGTTCTCGAAATTACCGAATTATTGGATGGCATGGTTCAAAAGCTTGATACCCGCTTTCCAAAAAACCTTTTTGGCTCCGGTTATACCGACCACAGCCGCACTCATGCGACATGGACACTGCCGGAACAATGTGAGGAGCTTCTTGGTAATTACAAAAAAGTGTTGGAATCCAAGGGAAAATCCAAGTTCGCCTCTAAAATCATGCCCGGTGTCAGATTCGTTACTTCGGATACCGGACTTGCTTCGGCGAAAACAACCGCGCTGCTGTTTGGTATGGCGCACCCGATTAATATCGGCGGAACACTTGCCGTTGAACACCGCGGGCAGAAAAAAGTTGAAAAATTTGTAGAGAACCTTGATTTATTGTTTGCCAAGTTTGGTGACGCAATCGCGGTGCTTGAAAAAATGGTCAATATTTATTTGGATTATCCAATTAACGCAATGACCGCAATTTGCAAGAACTTCAAAATTCCCAAAAAAGCGGGTATGGAGGCGATTGCAATGTTCGAGGGTTCAATCGGCAGCGACCCGGTAACAGCTCACGATGTTTTTATGGCTCTTCAAGAAGTCATGTTTATTATGAAAACAGAAGGGGTTCCCGAGGGCAAACTGCTTGAAACCGAAGAAAATCTTTCGCGCGCGCTGAAAATCCGTTGGAAGGATTACGACTTGGCAAAGGCGGTGAGTTGGTGATGGCAGCTCCGAATTTACTTTGCGACACAAAAGGAATGACTATGGAACAATGGCTTGCTTGTCGGATGCACGGGCCGAAGGGTGATATTGATTACACCGTCGGCGGCAGCGATGTTGCGACCATTTTTGGTTTAAGCCCCTGGACAACGCCGCTTGAATTGTGGCGAATAAAAAAGAAACAAATGAAGCCGACAATCTCGGCTAACGCAGACCAACTTGAGATGGGGCATTTAATGGAGCCAATTGCAGCTCATTGGTACGCGAAAAAAACCGGCAACACTGTTGCTGTTGACACCGGTTTATACCAACATTCTGATTTTCCATATGCATTGGCAAATATAGACCGACGCTTCGTAGAATCGTCTGGAGCTGAAGGCATTCTGGAATGTAAATCTACGACATATCACAAGGCATCAGACTGGGCTGAAGGCGCGATTCCCGTTTACTACGAGATGCAGTTAAGGTTTTATCTTGCAGTAATGGACGTAGAAATTGGAGATTTCGCGTGTTTATGGGGAAACAATCCCAACACCGATTTAGCGAAACCACGGTTGTTGCGCGACAAATTCAAAGAAGAAAGCATCTTTGAAAAGCTCGATGAATGGATTTGGAGCTTGAAAAACGATAAGCCTCCCACAATGGCGGATGTTAATCCTCAGTTGGCTATGGAATCGCTTGCGAAGATTTATGGCGCAAGTAAGACAGGGCTGCCGTCTATCGAATTTCCAAAGAAATTTGAAAATGCGTTACGCTGCATTGCCAAGCTCCAAACTGAGAATTCGGAGTATCAGCAAGCGGTAAAGAAAAATGAAAAGGAGATATTAGCGCATAGTGTGCGAATTGCAGAATTAATGCAGGAGCATGAACATGGCGTGTTGGAAACAACAACAGATAAGCTTCTTATTGATTTCGCAACAAAAACCACCCGCAGGGTGAACAGCGACTTACTCAAGACAAACCATCCTAATGTCTATATGGAGTGCTTGAAGGCTTCAGAAAGCCGGAAGGTAAAGGTAAGGATTGAAAAAGTGGCTGTATAAAAAATTTAAGTTTATATACTAAGGAACGGCAAGAAATGCACTTGCCGTTCCGCTGAAGGTTGCTCACGAACGGAAACTTCATATGATTTTAATTCAGAAGTTTCCGTTCGTGAGTATATGATGGCATAGAGAGTATCCCGCTCTCTATGCCGGATTTCGAAAGGATGACGAACATGATTTATTGTGGAAATACAGAGTTACCAAGCAACTGGGAACATGTATTAGAGATGCTTTTATTAAAATCTCAGTATGGCTCTTCACGGCGGAAAGCATATATTTGCTCCCCTTGTCGTGCAGACTCAATTGAAAAAGCATATGCAAACATTAAAGCTGTGCGATTTTATATGTATTTCGTATATACGCAGCTTGATATGGAACCGTGTGCTCCTCACGCATATGTTCCAGTTCTGCTTAGTGATTTAATTGATGAAGAACGCGACTTGGCACTTAAGTTCGGCAAAGAACTTTTAACTGTTACAAGTGAAGTGTTGGTATGTGGCCAAAGGCTTACCATAGGTATGTTGGGTGAGCTTGAAAGAGCTGCCGGTCTCAATATTCCGATTACAATTTTCGACCCTAGTTTATTCAAAGAGGTGGAAAGTAAATTCGCAGGTAAGCAGGTACAGCTTTACCATAAACTTACGCCGCTGGCTCTTAACGCAGATGAACTTTTCACAACAAAAGAGAGGTGAGCGATTTGTTATGCAGTTTTAACCGTCTGATTTACCCAAAAAATCCAAATGAAAATCCGGATAGTTATATGATAGGCCTTTACACCGTGCATGACAAAGTGATTGATATTAATTCAACCCCTGTAAATGAGGTAAAAGTAGTTGGCTATTATCTTCCCATGTTAAGCAATATTCGGGTAAATATGACCGGGCGTTGGGTAAAAAACAGTAAATACGGAACTCAGTATGAGCTGGATTCATACCAAGAGGTTATACCACCGGACAGGAAAGGGATTGTAACTTACTTGGCAGGCATGATTAAAGGAATCGGGCCAAAGACGGCGGATAAAATTTTTGATGTCTTCGGCGACCATACCCTTGATATCCTTGACAGCCAACCGGAGAAATTAAGAAGCATTCCGGGTATAAGCAGAGCAAAATTGGAGCGAATTTGCGATTCCTATATTGCTTCACGCGCCGCGCGGGATGTAATTACCTTCCTTGCGCCGCATGGTGTAACACCGAACAGAGCCGTGAAGATATTTCACGAATTCGGTAATGATACCATAAAAATTTTGCGTGAAAATCCATATGAATTATGCGATATGCATGGTGTTGGTTTTTTTACCGCGGACAAAATTGCCGTAAGTATAGGGCTTGACCGGACTTCACCGCACAGAGTTAAAGCAGGGCTTTTATATACGCTTAAGGAAGCCGAAACACATGGGCATCTATGCCTATATAAAACAAAATTTATTGAAAAATGCGTAGAGCTTTTAAACACGGAAGCCGTGGATTTCAAGCTGGCCGGTAATTGTGCTTACACAATGTTGGCGGATGGCGAACTTGAAATATACGGCGACCAAGTTTTTCGCAGAGCTGCGGCAAATGCCGAAATGAGTGTAGCAGAAAGAGTAAAAAATCTTTTATCCGGAGGCTCCATAAAAATAAAAGGAGATTTGGATAAAGAAATAAGCCTTGAAGAAAAACGGCTCGGCTTGAAGCTTGCCGACGAACAAAGACAAGCAATAAAAAGCTGTTTGACATCAAGGATATGCATTGTTACCGGCGGGCCCGGAACGGGTAAGACTCTTATTCAACGCATTTTGCTAAATATCTTTAAAAAGATAAACCCGAAAGCCGATTTTATTTGTTGCGCGCCGACAGGACGCGCGGCTCGGCGAATGGAACAAAGCACAGGATTCCCGTCGTCAACTATCCATAAAGCTCTCGGTCTTACGGCAGGCGACGACGAGAATTTCAACGAACCGGAAATGTTGGATGCCGGTCTTGTTTTGGTTGATGAATTCAGTATGACAGATGTGTATCTTGCCATGCATCTATTCAAATCAATTCCGCGGGACGCACAGCTTATTCTTGTAGGCGATGCCGACCAGCTTCCTTCAGTCGGGCCGGGTGCTGTCCTCAGTGAATTGATTTCCTGTGGGCGTGTTCCGGTTGTCAAACTGGACAGGGTTTTCCGCCAAAACGAGGGCAGCCGAATTGCTGTAAACGCCAAGTTGATTCGACATAATAATTTATCGCTGGAATACGGCAATGATTTTATGTTCGTTGAATCGAAAAATTTTACCGACTCCGCTGCGATAATTGAGCAGCTTTTTTTATCAGAAGTAAAAAATGTCGGTTTGGACAACGTGGTATTGCTTACGCCGTTCCGTTCAAAAACCGAAACAGGCGTAAACGCTCTTAACGAGAGATTGCATGGCATCATCAACCCGGAACAGCCGGATAAGCCCGAAATAAAACGGGACAGGCGTATATTCCGGCTTGGAGATAAAGTTATGCAAATAAAAAATCGTGGAGAGGTAAACAACGGTGACGTTGGTTACATCGCAGATATTTCAAAAGAAAGCGGAAGTGCTTGCATATCCGTTGATTTTGGAGATGGCCGAACGTCCGATTACGAAGATGCAGAGATTGACATGCTGGAATTGGCATACGCCAGTACGGTACACAAATCACAAGGCAGCGAGTATACGTCGGTAATAATTAGTCTTCAAAACGGCCATTACATCATGCTCAAACGCCCCTTGGTTTACACGGCTATTACCAGAGCCAAGCAGCGTGTCATTATTGTCGGCGACCGCAAAGCTCTTTGCATCGCAATAAATACCGTTGATACCGAAAAGCGCGGTACGATGCTTGCCGCAAGAATTAATAACAAATATACCGCAACGGCGGTAAATTCTTAGGAGGTTTTGAATATGGCGAAAACAACATTGTACGAGAAGTATATAGCGGTTAAGCAAAATTTTCTTGAAAAACACAAAGAAACAATGACTTCTCCGGCAGAGCTTTGGAATTATCAGGAGCTGCTGTATCGAATTGAAGTCTTTGAGTTTCTAAGGCTTTATAGAAATGCCGCACCCTTATCTTCTGAAATGAAAATTCTCGGAAACCATTACATGATACTGGATGCGTACATGGAAAATCTTAAAATAGAAAGAACGCTCCCTGCGGCTTCAAATCCCGATAAACAAAAACAACGGGAAACAGCGTTTGCGAGCTTTAATTCTGTTATTGACGATTACAGGAAGCGTTATTCTAGTTACAGCCCCCAAAGTCCCGAGCAATACCACAAGGACATCGGAGCTACCATCGGCACAGTTTTGCCGGCATGGGTTCAATACAGGAACACGATTAACGAAATAAAATTATTGGAGGCGGCATCATGAACAACAAAGCAAATAACGGGCAGGCAAATGAAGCTGCATTATTGTTAATTAACAAAATAAACGCCGTCGAGGGATTCGACCCGGCGACATTGGCGGTTGAATATGGAAATTTGAATGATGGCTCTAAGCGTTACCGTTTACCTGTTATGGCGCAAATGGCATGGTTCAGATTGAAATATCCCGAAGGCAGAATTTCTGTTTCGGTAAAACCCGTAAAAGAATATTTCGTGGCGGAAGCCAGAGTTTATGCCAATTACAAAGATTCTGTTGAATGTTACTTGGCGGAAGGCTCAGCTTCAAGAGGAGCGGTTGCGGATAAGCCAACGGTTTCGCCGCGTGAATGGTCACAGACAGCGGCCATCGGCATTGCACTCAGGAACGCAGGTTTCGGGTTGCAATTTTCAATTGCAGGCGACAGTTTTGAAGATAACGCTTTGAATGAATTCCCTTTTTCGGGCGAAAATGATTCGCCTGATTCTGCTGATGATACCGCATCATCCGAAAAAGCTGCACCATCGGTGTCGGAAATAAAATCATCTCAAATAAATACCCAAGCTAAAACTCCGTCTGATGAAACGGTTCAGCTTCAGGTATTGTCTCCAGCTCAGTCGGAAATAACACCTCTTGAAAAAGCATTGACGGCCTTATGCCCGATTGCAAAGCACAAAGATAAAACGCTCGGCGATATGGTTCGCATAGACCCAAGTGCTGTTGCGTATGTCGCAAAAAACGCCGGGAAATATGGGGATGAGATTGCAGGTTTCGCAAAACTTATCTGCGAAGAGGCGTTGAAACAAGCATCATAAAATTGTACCGATAAAGGGGGATGCAGCAGCGTCCCCCGGAAAGGAGCTTAAATGTTACAATTTAATATGTCAGACATTCTTCCGCTATTACCTATTGAACAGCCTGATATGAAAAGAAGCTCCTATTATGTTCCTTGTCCTTGTTGTGACGGAAATAGGGCGCGTAACGGCCACATGAATATAAATTTGCAAAAAAACGTGTTCCGGTGTCCGCGATGCGGTTTTTCGGGCGGTGTTTTGGATTTATATTCGCATTATGCCAATGTTGACCGCAATGAGGCACGAGATTCAATAGCAGCGAGACTATGTATAGATGAAAACAAAAATACTCAAGGAAAAAGAAATGTTCAAAAAAAAGAACCTGCAATTAATGAATACCCTCTTGCCGATGTTGATGCGCGAAATGCGACATATAAAGCATTGTTAGGCAAATTATCATTGGCATCCGACCATAAGGAAAACCTGCGGGGACGCGGATTGTCCGACGAAATAATCTTACAAAAAAATTATCGGACTTCACCTGTATTCGGCTGGCGTACTATCGCAAGGCAGCTACAGGCAGACGGATATTATTTATCCGGCGTTCCCGGTTTTTACAGGGATGATGACGGTCAATGGACTTTTGTTGAATTAAAGAGGGGTATTTTAATTTCGGTATGCGATATTCAGGGACGTATTCAGGGATTACAAATTCGGCGCGATAACATCGAAAGACGTAAATTCCGGTGGATTTCAAGCAGCGAACGGCAAGACGGTTGCAGGGCTGTGGGCTGGACACATTTGGCCGGTGAAATAAATGAAGAGATTTTGCTCATTGAAGGACCTATGAAGGCTGATGTTGTAAATTATTTAACAGGCTTAACGGTTCTTTCGGTTCCCGGTGTCAACTCGTTGACACAGCTTCAAACCACTTTAAAGGAGTTAAAAGCATTGGGCGTTAAACGGATAAAGACATGCTTTGACATGGATATGCTGAAAAATTGGCATGTGCAAAACAGCTATTATTCATTATTATGGATGTTAGACGGCATGGGGCTGGAATTCGGCACCTATCTTTGGAATCCTTATTATAACGGGCTGGATGATTACGTGTTTAATTGCCGCCAATAAAATAAATCCAAGTATGGTGCGGCAGACAACGATAAGGTTGTCTGCCGTTTTTGCGTTTTAAAAAAGAAAAAACGTTTTCCGTTGTAAAAGCGCATTCTCAACTGTGTAATTTATCAAGAAAAGAACAGGAGGAGATTTTTTATGATTATTGCAATCGACCATGGGAACAGCACAGTCAAAACAAAAAATTTTACATTTCCATCGGCTGTTCAAAAACACGCCAACAAACCGCCACTGGCAAATGACATCCTTGAATATGAGGGTGCTTTTTGGACGATTAGCGGACAACGCATCCCGTATATGATGGACAAAACCAAGGATGAACGCTTTTTTATCCTGTCGCTTATCGCTATTGCTAAGGAAATGCTTTATACCGGGCAAATACCGGAGTATCAGGGCATTAATTTAGCAGTCGGGCTTCCGCCGGAACACTACGCATTAATGAAAGACCGGTTTAAGGAGTATTTCACAAGGGAAAAGCTGAGTTTTATTTTTAACGATATGCCTGCAACGATAAATATAAAAAGAGTTTTTATTTATCCGCAGGCATATGCTGCGGTTGTACCGCAAGCCGCGCGGCTTAAAGAAGAGCCAAGAATTTTTATCGTGGATATTGGAGGGGTGACAACAGATGTACTGCTTTTAAAAAATTCTGCGCCCGACCTTCAATTTTGCCGCAGCTTTGAGAATGGCGTTATCCCCATGACGAATTACATCATCGGTAAAATTAATTCACAGCATGGATTAAAATTAGCGGAGGAGCAAATTGCAACGGCGATTGTCGGTGATGAAAAACTCGTTCTTCCATCAGATATCATTAACGATATCAAATCTTATGCCAAAGAACATGCAGAAAGGATTATTGACGAACTGCGTGAGAATGGCATCGAATTGAAGGCAAACCCTGTTATTTTCATTGGTGGCGGCTCTATTCTTTTAAAGCAATACATCGAAAAATCGCCGATGGTTGTAAAAGCTGAATTTGTTCTTAATGAAAAAGCTAACGCAATCGGATACGCGTTGCTGGCTTCCCAGCAGATGAAAAAAGCAACGTCTTAGACCGGGGTGTTGCCTATGAAATCGGGTGATACTTACAGATTTTCGCTTTCGTGGCCGATGGATACGCAAGAACAAATACTGGCAGGTGAGTTTTTAAATAAGCTAAAAAATAAAAAAAGCCGCTTTCTTATTCACTTGATATGTGAATATTTACAGACAAACCCCGAAGCGATGAACGCTAAAGAGACCTTGAAGCTCATTGTTGAAACAACACCTGTCGGAGACGCATTGGCAAGTATGATTCGCAGTATTGTGCAAAATGAGTTGGCCGGTAAGACCATGCAAAATATAACACCGGTTATTGAGAAGCTGCCAACCGATGATGACTCAGGGATTGATGATATGCTTGGAAACTTGGATATTTTTAATTAAGAACTATGCGCATGATTTTACATGGTACATGCCATACGGACACGGTACGACATAAGCCCTGATAATATGACCGCAAAACGCCTATAAACAGGCGTTTTTTGCGATGAAAGTCAGTTAATCGACAAGTTCGTATCAGCAATCTGTCAGAATATTACCTTATTATTCCAAATAAAACAGCGATTGCGGGGAAACGCGCCGAAACGACGGCTTCCCCTGTTTTATGGGGGGTAACAAGGTGTGTGTCTAAGATATAAGTACGTAATAAAATTTATTCTTAAAAAGACCGCAATTCCAAAGGGGATAGCGGTCTTTCTCATTACGACAAAAGATTCGATATTTCACGCCGAATCACCATCATATTTCAAAATACATATAGCGATTTCGATTGAAACTGAGCTTCATCTTCGCAAAAAAACGCGCAAAAGCCCGCGCTTTTTTTATGTCGATTTATGGGATTTTACCCTGTATTACGCCGCAAGAGGGCCGCCTCCAATCAGTCTCAGCACTAACCGGATTCAAAAAAATGATTGGAGGAAAAGGAAATGAGTAATTTTAAGCTCTGTTTTATTTTTGATAACGATGGGAATTACCGGCCCGTTCCATACTCAAAGCTAACGGACGGTAAGGAGCGCAAAAAAGAATACGCCAACAGGTATTTTCTGCCCTTCACCGGATACTTGCTTGAGGTTTCACGAGAGGATTACTTGGATTACTATAAAAACGTAAATCGGCAGAGGTATGTCCGCAGTGAAGCATACCGTTCCGGCGAGGTTTCATTAGATGCGTTCGCTTCATTCGATGACTATGGTTTTCAAGGTTTATATGAAGATGTCGTCGAAACAGCTATTTCGAAAATTATGATTCAAAATCTTCACAAAGCGATGGCTTTGTTGGATGCCGATGACCAACGACTGATAAAACTACTTTATTTTGATGAACAGACAGAAAGGCAATGTGCTGAGATTTTTGGTCTTTCTAAAAATGCCGTTCATAACCGTAAGAACCGCATTTTAGAAAAATTAAAAAATATTTTAGATTCTTGATGGACCAAACCTCTAAAAAATTACTAGATAATTATAGAGGGATTCCTCAACCTCACTTCAAAAGCTTTGCCGGCAGTCTGAAATATGATTGCCGGCAAGCTTTCTTCCTTAATTTTTGAGATGGACAACCCTCATAACTTTGATTTTTTTGCTCTTTGAAAACTGAATAACACTTCGCCGGAAGTTATATCACAGGTTTTCTTGGATAGTGTGCATGTGTTTTTTTGCGCGCCCAAAAAAGTAAATATTACATAGATAATAGCCTGTAAACGCGGTCATAGTGAGCGTAGGAAGTGGTCCGGCGAAGTGTGTAATTTCTTGTATTTAAAAAATTATTCTAAAAGATGTGACTGAAGGGATTCGAACTCAACACCCTTTCGGATAATAGAGCCTGAGACTGAAACAGGGTTTCGGGTGACTAATTTGCTCTGAAGCCAACACCGACATCATACGGGATTGCCTTGTTAATGGCGAAGGGCATACCGCGAACGGGTATTGTCTGCTCCGCCGGAATGCGATGTTATTTTATAGATTAAAGCGGTGTGGGATTTTTTCTTGGTTAAAAAAATTCACTTATTTTTTTGAATAGGACAATTTTCCATTTTCATAAAATTGAAACGAGACAATATGAAGTGACCTCCACATTGTAAGACCGTGGATTTACCGAAAAGTTGGTAATACTAAGAAAACCAACAAGACGGGATTACCGCAAACAAAGGGAGGCCACACAATGAATAC
>Ga0131853_10006281_pt1 | contig 21478 bp, 9 predicted proteins | sample TergutLab28metaG_FD_92764 | JGI IMG/M metagenome (GOLD analysis project Ga0131853, IMG submission 92764) | Labiotermes labralis P1 segment gut microbial communities from Petit-Saut dam, French Guiana - Lab288 P1 (version 2) (version 2) | ecosystem: Host-associated > Arthropoda: Insects >... | reverse complement strand
GGTAAGTCTACCCTTGCAAAGCATTTTAATGCACTACTAACACCCACTAGCGGCACACTATGGGTAAAAAACAAAGACACAAAAGATCCTAAAAATTTATGGCCCATCCGGCAATCAATAGGTATGCTCTTTCAAAACCCAGACAACCAAATCGTGGCATCTATAGTAGAAGAAGATGTAGCATTCGGCCCAGAAAACTTAGGAATACCACCACTTGAAATAAGAAAAAGTGTTGACGAGGCACTGTCTGCAGTAGGCATGAGCGAGTATGCAAGCTCGCCTCCGCACTACCTTTCGGGCGGACAAAAACAACGTGTCGCAATTGCTGGGGTCTTAGCAATGTATCCAAACTGCTTAGTCTTAGACGAACCAACGGCCATGCTAGACCCATCCGGAAGGAAAGAAGTATTAGACACCGTCATACGCTTAAACAAAGAAATTGGCATAACAGTAATATTAATCACGCATTTTATGGAAGAAGCCGCTCTAGCAAACCGGATACTGGTAATGAAAAATGGCAAAGTAATGCTAGACGATACGCCACGCAATATCTTCAGCAAAGTAGAGGAAATGGAAGACTTAGGCCTAGGCTTACCCCAAATTACATCACTCAACCATAAGCTTAAGGCATACAATTTACCCAGTAAAGACACAGTACTTTCAGTAGAAGAATTTTTGCAAAATCACGCTCTAATAGATGGGTTAACAGCTAGCTGCAATACTAAAAACAAAATACAAAAATCTAAAGTATTACAACAGCCAATAATACATCTGCAAAACTTAACGTATGTATACAACCCAAACTCTATTTTTGAAAAAACTGCGCTAAATTCCATCAACCTAAAGCTACACCCAGGAGAAATTGTAGCTATCATAGGCCACACAGGTTCAGGCAAAAGTACACTTATCCAACATTTTAATGCCCTTCTAAAGCCAACATCCGGTCAAGTATTAGTTAACGGAGAAGATATTTTTGCAGATAAATCAAAATTAGCAAGCACACGCCAGCAAGTTGGGTTAGTTTTTCAGTACCCAGAGCATCAGCTCTTTGAGTCAACCGTATACAAAGACGTTGCCTTTGGCCCGCTACGAATGGGGCTATCAAAGGTAGAGGTTAACGAAAGAGTTCGCACGTCATTAGACATAGTAGGTATAGATAACAGCCTATACGAAAAATCTCCGTTCGAGCTCTCTGGTGGGCAAAAACGACGTATTGCGATAGCAGGCGTATTAGCAATGCGTCCTAAAGTTCTTGTACTAGACGAACCAACTGCAGGCTTAGACCCAAGCGGAAAAGATGAAATACTTGCACAAATAAAACATATGCATACGACCCTTGGTATTACTGTTATCCTAGTTTCACACAGTATGGAAGATGTTGCACGGCTTGCAAACCGTATATTTGTAATGAACAAAGGCGAAATAACATGCGAAGGTACGCCACAAGAAATATTTTCAAAAAGCAAATTACTTAAAGAAATAGGGCTAGACACACCACAAATAAGCAAGCTATTTGAAGAGTTAAATAAAAAATACCCCCATATTCCTACAGGGGTATTTACAGTTGATGACGCTGTGAACACAATAAAAGAAATGTATAAAGGACAATACTCATGACAAAAATTACAATAGGGCAATACTATCCAGCAAATTCGGCACTTCACAACACAGATGCCCGCATAAAATTAATAGGTACATTTGCCCACATAACTACGTTACTGCTAGTTAACAGTTTTATTGGCTATGGCATTGCTGCTATTTATGTTGCCATAATAATTAAACTTTCAAAAGTGCCTCCTCGGTTAATATTCCGCGGATTACGAACAATTTTGTTTATGCTAACATTTGCGCTAATCATAAACCTCTTTCTTGCACCAGGAGAAAATACGCTCTTCAGACTTGGCATTTTACAGATAACAAAAGAGGGGCTAATTTTAGGGGCCAAAATGGCATTAAGGCTCACACTTCTGGTAATAGGCACATCTATATTAACTCTCACAACATCGCCCATAAAACTAACTGACGGCATAGAAGCATTACTAAAGCCACTAAAAATGATTAAAGTACCGGCCCACGACATAGCCATGATGATGACAATTGTTCTACGCTTTATACCTACATTAGCCGACGAAATGGCAAAAATAATAAGAGCTCAAAAAGCTCGCGGGGCCAACTTTGACACAGGAGGCATTAGAAAAAGAGCTAAAAACCTATTGCCAATATTGGTACCATTATTCGTCTCTGCTTTTAAACGTGCAGATGAGCTTGCCACAGCCATGGAGGCTCGCTGCTACCGTGGCGACACTAACCGAACTAAACTAAAGGAAATGAAAATGACCCCTAAGGACTGGATAGCCCTAGGAGCCATAATTATTGCTACTGTAATTATTATTTTAACCAGATACACTACAATTTTTCTGCAATACCTATAACTAGCCCTACAGTGCGTAGTCCTTCAGGGTTAGCAATTTGTTTAGGAGCATATGCCTTGTTTAGGGACTCTAGAAATAGAGTTCCTTTTTTTTGGTCTAACCTAAGGCGTTTACAAAAAGCTTCGCCATCATAAACAAATATGCCCACACTATCTACATCTACTTTAGGCACTGCTTTAACAAACACAATGTCGCCGTCACAAATTTTTGGCTCCATACTTTCGCCTTTTATTTTTACACAAAAATCTGCTTTTTTGCTAATTGAAGTTGCCATAAAGCGCATGGTCTCATAATCATCATTGCTATCTTCGCTTAAATAACTACCCAGTCCAGCAGATGCACGTTGTTGAAAAACTTGCAACACAACCCAGTTATCATCGTTATGAAGATTTTCTTGATGAGAAGCTTCAAATAAACAAACACGCTCATACTCTTTTTGTAAGACTAGATCTACAATCTCAGACCCATGGGAATCCAGTTTACGATACATTATCATAAACTCATATTCATCATTTGTAAGAAGTGCAATTTCTTCCGCTTTTTTACGATTATCGCTAACACCCATCAAATAATCTAAGCTAACATTAAAATGGCTTGCTAAAAGTTGCAACACCTCAGAATTAGGCTCACGGAAGCCAGATTCGTAATTAGCATAGGTACTATAATTTAGAGGTAACTGCGACACCAGTTCACGCTTGGTAAGATTCATTTCCCGCCGTAAGGTTCTAAGTCTTTCCGCTATCATAAAGACACTCTCCTTATTTATTAAACATAACCTTAGTATAGTGCAATTTCAAACGTTTTGCAATACTAAAAACAATAAAATGAAATTACTCATAAAAGAATAGCGAATTTATTTTCGCTTTTTCAAAAGAAATTCAAATAATAGCCTTGACTAAATACACCATGAGTGTAATAATCATAATAAGAATAAGAACAAATGAAACATGGAGGGAACATATGTTTATAAATATTGAAATCGAACGATTACGCCATTTTATGTCGAGGGATGATGTGGCTAACCACCTTGCCGTGTCGCCGGATATTTTAAATGACTGGATACATAGGCGAAAAGCAATTCCAGCAGAAAAGTTACGTGCATTGTCTCAGCTCTTTGGTGGCATAAGCCTTGACTATCTTTTAGCAAACAAAAAATAAACATTTAAAAAGCGAACAATAAATCGCTTTTTTAGTATGTACGCATATTTGCAAGGTATATACCACAAACAACCATAAACATTGTATAAACGTGTAAAATATTGTTGACAGATATTAGCGCTAAGAGTATAGTATAAATAAGAATAAATCTAAGAATAAGTCTAAGACTATTACTATGATATTTTAAATGAAGGTGGTGCTAACGTGCAATATATATTTACTGCAGTGTTTACCAAAGACGATGACAATACATTGCTAGTAAGTTTTCCGGATTTGCCTGGATGTTACGCACAGGGCACAAGTATGCTTGATGCAGTAAAGAAGGCGGAATCGGTTTTAAGCTTATGTTTATATGATATGGAGCTACACGATATTCCAATTCCTACCCCACGCAATCCGGAGGAAATTCCTTTAAAGCCAGGGGAAGTAACGTCTGTAATATTAATAAATACAGATTCATACCATCTGTGCTTTGGCAAGAAAAAAGCAGAGCATGTTGTGACTCTTCCTGCATGGCTGGGTGAAATAGTAGAAGCTGCTAATATGAACTTGTCTCAAATGGTTCAGGACGCTGTTAAGCAGGAAATAGGAATACCAATTTTTACAGTTAGCGACACCAGCGGCATAAACCAGACTGAAACGCCTGTCCAACCTAAAAGTGAAGCTTGGCAACCACCAGAAATAAAAATAGAACCTGAAGTAGAACCGGAAATAAAAAAAGAAACTTTTGTTGAGTTTGTAAAGAATGAAGAGAAACTTACAGAGCCACAGATTAATAAAAGTACAACACAACATGCAGCAACAGAGGTGTTAGCGCAGCCGGATATACGTAAAAAAAATAAACCAAACAAATCATACTTTTTTTATGTAACGATATTTTTAGTACCATTAATAGTTTTTGCTGCACTCATTTTTTTCATTATAAACCATACGTCTTGGCTTGATAATATGCCTATAATTAGAAATATTGCTTATAACGGAACCGAGCCTTATACAATGCCAGAAGTAGATAGCATACTAAATTCTGCCTCTCAAACAAACCAAGAAGCAGAAGCAACAGGCATTCAATTCCATGAAGACGGCTATGATGCTGATGAAATTGAAAATAACGATTATGCACTATACAATAACTTTGAAAATTATGATTACACACCTTATGAATATACCTCTGATAACGATTATGAAGAAATCTTTGAAGCTGATGCACCAATGTCTTCGGAAATTCTGTCTCTTGCGGAATATTATGATAACCAAGAAGTTGTAGGCCGACTGATCGTGGGCAATACAAATATTGATTATGCCGTAGTTCAGCATACCGACAACGAGTTCTACCGCACGCATGACATTTGGGGAAACCCGACAGAGCATGGCTGGATTTTTGTAGACAGTTGGTTAGAAATTGGGTACCCGTCTAACAACACCGTTTTTTATGGTCCTATGATACCGCATTCATTATTCTATGAAATCAGCCGTTTTGCAGATTTTGAATTTTTTGCTACATCTCCCGGGGTTCGTTTTATAACACATTACAGCAACGAGCGGTGGGAAATATTCGCATTTTACACAGACCATGGCGAGCACACGTTTAGCCCCGCAAACTACCGTAACTGGGACGCATGGATAGAACATTTTGCAAGTAGAAGTTTACACCCCACAAATGTAGCAGTTAATGAAGAGGATCGTATAATAACGTTAGTTGCTAATCGCATAGATAGTAACGAACGCTATATCATTCATGCAAGATTAGTACAGGAATAATATAGGGAAACATGCCACTGCTTTTTGCCCGCCAACAAGCGGCTGGGAAGTTGCAGATGCAATATTTAACAATATAAAAAACTCCATCTAAGTAAAGCTGATGGAGTTCTTTTTATGTTAAATATTGTGATGGAACACTTCCACTTCTTACATATGTATAGTAATTTGCATCGTAAGCAGCCCGAAGGCGAAGCCACAGTGGAGGGCTTTATTCGCATTACGGGCAGAAGCTTGGAACATTTCTCAACTTAAATTACAATAAAACCTATTTTGCGATTCCACCTAGTTCTTTTACAGCCTCATAAAGTTTTAATGTTGCGTCTGAGCGTGGTCTGCGTTCTGTAACTTCGCTAGAATTAAGCCCTCTTGCACGTTGCACTCTTTCTGCAAGCGTAAGTTGCACTACATTTGTTTCCACTCTATTCACGTGCACGGGCTGCTGGTGTTTTATTGGCTCTTGCATTTTTGTAAGAATTGGTGTTGACAATGCACTTCTATCTAGCTGATGAACTTCAGGTATTTGAGGTGTATCATTAATAATTGGCCTTACCGGTGCTTGTTCACGTGTGAACACGGGCTTGTTATTGCTGCTTGCCTGAACTGCAGTATCCTTATCTGCAATATCTTTTTCAAGTTTATCCACTTTGCCACGTTCCTCGGCAAGCTCTCTTACAAGAGCAGCAACTTTTATGTCGAAACTATTAATTTTAACGCGTTCATTATGCAGCTCTACTTTTATTGCTTCCAAATTACTTTCCAGAGTTTCGACCTTATGTCTTTCTGCAGCAAGATTTGCATCATATACTTGCAGCTTTACATCGTTACTAGCAGAACTTTGCTCTAACGACTGACGCTTAAGCTTCTCATCTGCAACAGCCCTTTCAAGGCCTTGCACTTCGTTTTCTTTTGTTATATAGGACGCCTGTAGAACAGTTACATTTCCGTTGCTGACCTCTAATTGAGCCTTTAGTGCTTCTACTTCTTGAATATTGGTTTCTAAGTTAGCCTTCAAATTAGAAATTTCCATATCTTTGGTCAATAATTCTGCTTTTAGACTGCTAACACCTTGGTCCATGGCTTCCATTCTAAACTTAAGGCCGTTTTCTTCAATATCATTTGCCTTTAAAGTAGCCTTTATATTGTTAATTTCATCATCTTTTGCTCCCACTTCGGCCTTTATAGCAGTTACTTCATTGCCTTTTGCTTCCAACTCTATTGTTAGAGCTCTTACTTCATCGTTTTTAGCTACCAAGTTGGCAGTTAAAGATTTAACTTCATTATCCACAGATTCTAATCTTTCTTGCAAGACTTTTGTTTCCATATCCGTTTTTTCCATCTGAGATATTAATGAGCCTGTTTCAATATCTTTGGTTTCTAATGCAGATTTTAAGGACACTATTTCTAAGCTCTTTGCTTCTAGTTCAGCTTTTAGCGACTCTAACTCAAGGTTTGTTTCTGCAGATTCGTGATTAGTACCTTCGTTATTTATACTTGGCCTAGGCTCACTTTTTAAAACTTCTACTTCCTTATCTCTAGCTTCTAATTCGGCCTTTAGGTTATTTATCTCTTCATTTTTGGCTTCTAGCTCAGCTTTTACATTTTGCTCGTCACTTTTTTCAAGCCTGCTGGCTAAACTTGTGGCCCGTGCATGCAGTAACTTTACTTGCCCTACGGCTTCTGTATATTTATCTGTAATTGCTTGTATTTCAACGTCCCTTGTAGCAATAACTCCACCCAAGGTTTTTGTGGTACCAGAAAGCTCACCAATTCTTGTGTCTTTTTGGCTCATAAGTGCATGTAAATTTTCTATCTTTGTATCCTTCTCGCTAATTTGAGTGGTCATGACTTTTAGCAAGCTGTTGATAGAACTCAGGTGAGACTCTAAACCATCTAGTTGACGGTTATTGTCTGGGAACTGTTTTTGTACAGCAGACGTACGCCCGTAACTAGTTCTTTTTACACTTCCTGTGTTGCTGCCAATTGGTTGATACTTTTCTGCATAGGCATTGCGTATTATAGTAGCGCCTGCGTCTGAAAGGAAAATAGTACCTTGTTGTGAAGTTTGTACGGCATCTTCTACACCGGCAAGTATTGTGCGTAAAGGCTCCTTTGTAATGCGATTGTATACGGCTTGTTTGCTTACACCAAGCTCGCTTGCTAATTCTTTTATTGTAATCATGAGTCACGCCTCCTATTATATATAGTTTACGCTTTTTTACGTAGTCTATCAATAGATTTGTGTTAATTTATACAAATAAAATGCAAAGAAATTTAGAGAAAGATATGAAATATTGCCTTTTGCCACATTTCTGCCCCATTTCGACAGCATTTTGCCGCAAACGACCTGAAAAGTTAAAGAATTATTACTTGCAATAAAAGAAGGCTGTGCACTTTGCACAGCCCCTATCATGTTCCTAAAATATTATTCTACATCACTATTTTCTTCTTGGTCGTTGCTATCATCATCCGATATTTTTGCTATGCTAACCACAGTTGTGCCAGCATCCATATTAATTAATTTTACACCGGAAGCATACGGCCCTTGTACAGAAATTGTTGACACCTTTATGCGAATTATTACACCTTCAGAATTGATAATTATTAATCCGTCGTTTTCTGTAACAGCTTCAATACCAACAAGTTTGCCTGTTTTTGCAGATGGTTTATACACAGTAACTCCAAGGCCGCCGCGGTTTTTATCACGGAAGCTTTCTAACGGAGTACATTTTCCATAACCATTTTCAGATACTACTAACACATTGCCTTCCGCTACTGTTGCGCCAATTACTTGGTCGCCAGGTTTTAGGCGTATCCCACGGGAGCCCATGGAAGTACGGCCGCTTAAGCGTATCTGGCTTTCATGGTAGCGTATGCCTCTTCCGTTTTGTGTTGCAACAAACAACTCTCTTTCGCCATCGGAACGTAATACGGCAATTAGGGTATCATCTTCCTTAAAAGTAATGGCAATTAAGCCGTTTTTATTTATTTTTTGGAACTGGGATAATGCTGTACGTTTTGCCAAACCTTTCTGCGTAACCATTATAAGGTTACCGTCCCAGCTGTCCTTTGTTACAGGTATCATGCCTACAACTGTTTCGCCACCAGGTAAGTTTAAGAGGTTAACAAGAGGCATACCTTTTGCTTGGCGTCCGGCTTCCGGAATTTCGAAAGCACGTAGGCTGTGTGTGCGGCCAGTGCTTGTAAAGAACAGAATATGATCGTGTGTGTTTGCTACAAACAAGTCCTTTACCCAGTCTTCTTCCCGGGTTTGCATGCCCATTACGCCTTTACCACCACGGCCCTGACTGCGGTATGTTTCTAACGGAATACGTTTGATATACCCCAGGTTAGAAATTGTAATTACGCTTTGGGCATCGTCTATTAGGTCTTCCATGTTAATTTCCCCAGGGTCGTGCAGGATTGAAGTACGGCGTGTGTCGCCAAATTTATCTTTTACTTTTGTTAGTTCGTCTTTTAGAACGGACAGCAAGTAAGCTTCGTCTGCAAGAATGCGGCGTAGTTCCGCTATTAGAACCTGTAATTCATCGTATTCAGATTGCAAGCGACCTCTTTCCAGGCCTGTTAACGCACGCAAGCGCATATCTACTATAGCTTGTGCCTGAACCTCTGTAAATTGGAAACGGTCCATTAGCTTCTGCCGTGCTTCTGCAGTGTCTGAACTGCTACGGATTAAGGCAATTATTTCGTCTATATGGTCTAGGGCTTTTAGCAGGCCTTCTAAAATATGGGCTCTACGCTCCGCCTTTGCAAGGTCGAACTGGGTACGGCGAGTTATTACTTCTCTTTGATGGTTGATATAATGCTCTATCATTTCTGCCAAATTTAAAACTTTGGGCTCTTTGTTAACCAACGCAAGCATTATAATACCAGACGTTTCTTGCAACGGAGACATTTTGTAAAGTTGGTTTAGTACTACATTTGCGTTAACATCTTTACGAAGTTCTATAATTATGCGCACGCCGTTACGGTTAGACTCATCACGGATATCTGTAATGCCGTCTATTTTTTTGTCTTTTACAAGTTCAGCCATTTTTTTAACTAAATTAGCTTTGTTAACCTGGTATGGAATGGCTGTAACACGAATTTGTTCCCTACCGGAACTGCCAGACATTGGCTCTATTATAGCGTCTGCACGTAGTACAACACGCCCTCGCCCTGTACGATAGGCCTCATGAATGCCGTAGGTACCCAAAATGGCACCACCTGTAGGGTAGTCTGGCGCTTTTACAATGGAAATAAGGTCGTTAATATCTGTTTCTTGGCCTTCCTGCATGTGGTTTACACGGTGCAGAACAGCAGAAATCACGTCTGTCAAATTGTGCGGGGGAATATTTGTACTCATACCTACGGCAATACCCATAGAGCCGTTTACCAGCAAATTAGGAAAACGGGCAGGTAAAACGGAAGGTTCCATAAATTCTTCATCGTAATTTGGTACAAAATCTACTGTTTCTTTTTCTATATCGGCAAGCATTTCTACAGATAAACGGGAAAGGCGGGCTTCTGTATAACGGGCTGCCGCCGCTCCGTCGCCGTCCATGCTACCAAAGTTACCGTGGCCGTCTACAAGAGGGTAACGCATGGAAAAATCTTGCGCCATACGTACCATTGCGTCGTAAATAGAAGAATCCCCATGGGGGTGGTATTTACCCATGGTGTCGCCGGTTATACGGGCAGATTTTTTATATCCTTTAGTCGGGTCTAAGTTTAGCTCACTCATGGAATAAAGGATGCGGCGGTGTACCGGTTTTAAACCATCTCGTACATCTGGTAGGGCTCTGGAGACTATTACGCTCATGGCATAATCTAGGAAGGAGCCCTTCATTTCGTCGGCTATTTCTATACCTTTTATTCTAGTGTTGCTTTGTTCGAACTCTGCCATTAATCAGGTCTCCTTAGTATTGGTTTTCCGTTGCTATACTCATTTTTTGATATATATAATTATACCAGAAAATTGTAGGATTTGATACGTTTTATGAAAAATAAAGGAGTGTTGGCAAGTAACCGCTGCTTAGCTGCAACGAAATTATAAAGCAATTTCTTAGCATATAAAAAAGCCACAGCAATTAATTAAAAATTGCAATGGCTTTTTGTGATAATTCAAAAAAATATCATTTAACCCCTGTTACCACAATCATGCTTCATGTCAAACAAAGTTTGTATAATGTATAGAAAATTAGAATAATACACAACTCCATTTTTTGTTCCGCAGTCGCTCTGCAGCTATATAGGAGTTATAAAGTTAAATCCTGTAATTACCTACGGCCGTACATGCCCCAATATAATACCAGGTGCACCTAAAATGTGGTTTTGTAGTAACGAACGGTCTACAGGGTCCACAATATTGTCTTCATCTGGGTTTAGGTTAGCTGTTTGCATAATAATTCCGTCTTCAGTAATAGAGCCTAATATACGGTTTTGCATTAAAGACCTATCGACAGGGTCGATTATACCGTCGTCGTTTAAGTCGCCAAAGCGTACCCAGCTTGCGTGTAGATTTAGCACACCATTAACATCCAACATTGTTTGAGTAATAATAATATTTGACAATAAATCTATTGCTGCTAGACGCTGTGCATGGTTTACAGGGGTTCTGACGTAGTTGTTTGGGTTATGCATCATTGGGAATAGTTCTTCATACCAGCCCAAGAATGCCCAGCCGGGGTTGCCCGGTGTGCCATAGCGTATTGGTACTGTTGGCCTAAGATGTGATGGTATTGGTTGGTTTACACCTTCCAATTGTATTTCAACATATTCATAAAAATCAGGTGTATTGAAATAGAACCGTATTCGTGGCAATAGTACTTCCCAACTGGCATAGATGATTTTATCGGTAAGCATTAATGTTTCTTGAGTTACTTCTTGTGTAAGACCATTATTTAAATACCAGCCGGTAAAAGTGTAGCCTAACCGTGTTGGGTTAGTTGGGAAACCATAGGCTTGTGTTATTTGGGTGTTATGCCGTACGTACAAAGGTGTAATTTGTAGTGGGTTGCTTGGGTTAGTGGTTGTATCGTTTAAATTAAAGCTTAATATTCTCATTTGTTCTTCATTATGCCAGCGGGCGTAGAGGGTTGTATCAGCATCTGGCATTAGTGTGTTTTGTGACAACCTTTGAGTAAAGCCACTATCTAGATACCATCCGGCAAAAATATACCCTAAACGTGTTGGGTTGCTGGGCAAGACGCTGGCTATCGTAATTGAAAAACTGTACAAGACATTAATAGGCTCGATTTGTAATTGGTCAGTTGGGTTGGTGGGTGTACCGTTTAACTGAAAGTCTAGCGTTCTTATTGGTATTTCAGTCCCATATGTGTATTGTATGTCGAAGTTGTTAAACCCTTGAGTAAATGGATGCGACCACCGGGTTGCGTTAATAAACTCGTAGTACATATCATCATCTGCCGGAAGGCGGTTAAACGCACGGCTTGCTACATTGCCTGCAAACACTGCATCTGGACCAATACGCAACCTGCCTGCACGTATATTATCTATGGTGTCTGTAGCTATACCGCCGCCATTATTTGCAGTATTGCCAGAAATTTCACCACCATAAATATTAACTGTTGCTAAACGTCCGGTAAATAAAATACCACCACCATAATTTTCTGCAGTATTTCCGGATACTTCGCCACCATACATATTAAATACAGCATAATCGCGTATTGTTATGCCACCTCCGTCAATACTAGCATTGTCGCTAATTTTGCCATCATGCATATTAAAAACTGCTACATAGTTACTGGAATGAGACCCCGATATAAAGACACCACCATTATTAGCGGATAAAGAAGAATTACCAGAAATTCCGCCACCATGCATGTTAAACGTCCCACCGCCTGCCATAGATACGCCCCCACATGGATTTCCTGAGATAATGCCGCCATACATATTAGTCGTGGCAAACCACCTCATATCTACTCCATACCCTAGAGAGCCATTACCAGTAATTTCACCGCCTATCATGGTAAAAGTGCCTTCGTTTATAATCCCAGCCCTATGATGTCCGCTAATAACAGTACCATCAAGCATTGTTAAATACCCAGAATCCCTAATATAAACCGCAGTCGCAAAATCTACTATTTCAGGGATTGGATACGTACGTACTAATTTAATGTTCTCAAGTGTTAAATTGCCAAAAAGGGAAAAAAAGGGTTGCCAGAACCAATCCACTGCGGAGCGTTCTAGCTTGTGAATATACCCATCGGCACTTCGTATATGAATATTTACATCTACGGGAATTCTTATGTGAGGATATGATAATATAATATCTGCCGCAACTTCAATCACGGTTAGTGCATATATAGGCGCTGTTTGCAATATAGCCTCTCTGAGTTGCTCTTCATTATAAACCCTTACAACAGAAAGTAGGAACTCACCATCTACTACAGCACCAAAAGGCAACCTTGCTACAACAACCGGACCGTCATTTATATATATATAACCCTCGTAAAACCCTGTATATGCGCTACTACTAATTAGCATTGTAACATCGAATTGTCCTGTGCCGCCTGGGGCAACTGTTACACTTGTAGTACTTAAATTAATACTGGCCGCGCCGCCGTTGTTCCTGGCAAACATATAGCTGATTGTATAAGTCGCTGTAGTATCGCCTGTATTTCTTATACTTACTGGTATTGTCTTGTCTAAGTTTCCAACTTGGCTTAAGTTAACCCCGCCAAAACTTAACGAAGCCATGGTTGCTAGTTCGTATGGCAGAAGATGGCTTGCCGTAACAGGTACATAATGCCGAGCAGTTACAATTGCACGATTTGTTAAAGCATAATAAGGTTGTACAAAACCCGCACCAACTGTAAATACGCTGTTCATTTCTACATCTGCTAATTGCCTTGCCGTATTCATCATCCGTGCCTTAATCTCGTAAGGTGTAGCATTAGGAAAGGCTTCTATTAATAATGCGGCTATACCTGCAATAATTGGCGCAGCATGGGATGTACCGCCAGACGATGCAGTATATCCGCCATATAAATCGGTAGTTACTACATGAGTAGGCGCAATTATGTCTGGTTTAATGTGATTTACAATAAAAAGTGGCCCACGAGACGAATAAAACATTAAAGTATCGACATGGCCCAATACATTATAGCCTAAAACACTGCCTTTTGAGCCAGCACCAACAGCTATACCAAGAGAAGCTGTTGCCGGGGTACTAACAGAAAAATATGCATTACCTCTATTTCCGGCAGCAACGACCATAACCACACCGTCCAGTGCAGCAGTATTTACAGCTCTACTCATAGGGTCGAACGGAACGTTTCCGCCGCCAAAACTCATATTTACTACATCCATGCCATCTTCGTGGGCAGCTTCAATGCCTGCAAGAGGATGCATTCCACTCATACCGCTTAATGCTACACGGTAATGCCAAAGCTCCACACCGGGAGCCATAGCAATAACTGCACCAGAAACAGTTGTGCCATGATTCCTGCCACGGTGCATAGGGTTGTGTGGAGGGGCATTACCCTCTATATAATGCCCACGCCCACGAATCCTTCCTGTTTCGTCTAAAAAATTTGCAAATTCCGGGTGTGTATGGTAGATACCGGTATCCAGCACAGCCACTCGTACACCTGCACCAGTAAGGCCCATTGTAGTGTGAATGTTATACATATCAAAATATTCACGCACAGTGCGCATAAAGTTTTCGTACACAACAAATTGGGTTGATGTAGGATTGATATCAGCTATACCCATTTTGTAGTAGTTTTCATCTTTCACATCTTCCTCTTCTGGGTAGTAAGGACATTGTTCTGGTTCGCTACATTCACTACACGGGATAATTTCATCCTCTGAACAATATGGACATTGTTCTGGCTCGAATTCTTCATCTTCCGGATAATATGGATATTGTTCTAAGCCATCGTCTTCATCACATGGGTATGCATCATCTTCTGTGTAATAAGGACACTCTTGTCCACCATATTGGTTTTGTAAATAGTACTCTAACCACATTCGGTCCAAATCATATGCAGTATAAAAAGTTATATTAGGCGTCACTGCAAAAACTTCTGGCAATGATGCAATAACCCATACCATATAGCCGGGCACACGCATGAATACACCATTTAATAGCCTATGATGCTCGGAAAATATCTCCATTGCATTCGCGCTTCTACCACCGCTAAATGGCATGGCTATACTATTAAGTTGTTGGTTAAACATATTATGTGCAGATAATGCCTGCTCTTCAAAAGAACCAGCTGGCAATGCACGGCCAATACGCTGTTGTGGAATTCCATTTTCTTGCATAAGCCGTAAAGCTACCGAAGGTGGAGTTACAAACTGCACAACAATTTCTACAATTTCATTCGGGCAAGTAATTGCATAATCTCCCACAAAACCTTGCACGCCAACAGAGCCGTTTAATGTGGAGGTTAAAATGTTGTAGGCGTTAATAAAATCATCACTTAATGGCGGCAGATATTCGTCATTTACATGCTCTGAATATGTAGAAAATTGTGATGCTAAGCTTTGGGGCTGGCTTGCACTCGTAATTACCTGCGTGCCGCTAAAAACCATTAAAAACGTTAACAGTAATGAAGTAAACTTGCGTGTCTTTTGTTTACGCATGTGAATCCTCCTAAAATATATTAAATACCTATGATAAATTAATGGCAATTCTAACAGCCATAGTAGTGTATTACAAGCGTTAAAATTATGGCACAAGTAAACGGCTCTGTCGCTTTTTTCCAAACAAGCTGTAGCAAAATTGCAGACCAATTTCCAAGCATTAAAAAAAGCCACAACAATTTACAAAAAATCGCAATGGCTTTTAGCATTTATTTTATAAAAATTAATTTAACCCCTGTTACCACAATTCTGCTTTGTGTCAATTTACGCAAACAAATTATACAATATTTTGTGCGTTCTTACAAGACCATATATTTGTTATTATTGCTGTCTCTGCACATGCCCCAAAATAACACCCGGTGCACCCAATATGTGGTTTTGTAGTAGTGAGCGGTCTACAGGGTCCACAATATTATCTACATCTGGGTTTAGGTTGGCTGTTTGCATAATTACTCCGTCGTTTGTAAGGCTACCCAATATGCGGTTTTGCATTAATGATCTATCTACAGGGTCTATCACGCCGTCGCCATTTAGGTCGCCAAAGCGCACCCAGCTTGCATGCAATTCAAGCATGTTGTTAGCATCTAACATTTCCTTAGTAATAACAAGGTTTGATAATAAATCGATTGCTGCTAAACGCTGTGCAGTTGTTACCCTCTTCGAGTAGTTTATATAGTGCATATCTGGGAACAATTCTTCATACCAGCCTAAAAACGCACAACCTGGGTTGCCAACTATACCATAGCGTATAGGTACCGTTGGTATCAAGTGCGGTGGTATTTGCTGGCCAATATTTTCTTGCTCTACTTCAAACTCTATTTCAATATATTCATAATGCCCGGGTATATTGAAATAAAATCTTATTACTGCCGTTGTTGGCAAACCTGATTGTGCCTGCCAGAGTGCATATATGGTAGTGTCTGCATCAGGCATTGTAATGTCTGTTGTTAACCTTTGTGTAAAATCTGCGTCAAGATACCAGCCGGCAAATGTATAATTTAATCGCTCCGGCTCATGCGGGAATGCTAAAGCCGATATTATGGGTGTACCAGAAATAACATTTATAGATTCAACTTGTGCAGGGTTGGTTGGGTTAGCCGGTGTGCCATTAAGTTGGAAATGCAGTGTCCTTATTCGTACTTCCGTCCCAACGGTATATTCTATATCAAAATTATTAAACCCTTGGGTAAAAACATGTGACCATTGAGTAGCGTGAACAAATTCGTAGTACACATTATCGTCCGCAGGAAGGCGGTTAAATGAACGGCTTGCCGAATTGTTTGTAAACACAACACCTGGGCCTATGCGCAACCTGCCGGCACGTATATTATCTATTGTGCTTGTACCTATACCACCACCGTCAGTAGCAGTATTATATGAAATTCCGCCGCTGTAAATATTAACTGCCGACAAACCTGTTGCAAAGAATATACCACCACCATTATTGTTAGCAATGTTTCCAGAAATTTTTCCGCCATGCATGTTAAAAACCCCGTTATGTGAGCTATTTACACCACCACCGTTGTTATTTCTATTGCCGGAAATTTCGCCGCCGTACATATTGAATACCCCACCACTTAACTCCACTCCGCCGCCTTCCCAGCTAGCGTACGTATTGTTAGAAATCCTACCACCGTGCATGTTAAATGTTGTATCACCAATAAAAGACCCTCTTACCCACACTCCACCAGCTCCGTTGAATGAAATTTCACCGCCATACATGTTCACAATGCCGGCATTTTCAAGTCTAATTCCTGAAGCTGTATTATTTGTAATAACGGCACCATCCAGCATAGTCAAGTGCCCCCCGTAAACAACAACCCCTTGGGAATTTGCACGGCCTGCGCTTGTTAACCTAATATTTTCTAATGTTAAGCTGCCAATAACTTTAATACCCCTAAATGCATATTGAAACCTATTTTCAATTGTGCGGGTATGACCATCGGCACTTCTTAATGTTACATTGGTAAAATCGGGGATGTCTAGCAATTGTGTTAAAAATATATCGGCCGCAACCTCAACCACTGTATGAGAAAAAAGTGGTTGGTCTACAGCAGCTCTAAGCTGCGCTTCGTTATATACTCTTACAACATTTGGCGCAGGCCAAGACCCTCCTCTTACCACAGCACCAAACGGCAGCCTAGCCACAATGCCCGTGCCATCGCTTACATATATATAGCCCCCATAAAACCCTGTATGTGCCTTACTTCCAATTTGTAATGTAGCATTCAATTGACTTGTTGCACCAGATTCAACAGTTATGCTTGTGTTACTCATGTTAAGATTGGCTGTACCAGAGCTGTTTCTGGTAAATACATGGCTTATTGTATATGTTGTGGCACTGTGCCCTGTATTTCTTATACTTACTGGTATTGTTTTATTCATGCTGTCTTCACGAAGTAAATTAACCATGCCAAAACTTAAAGAAGCCATAGTTGCCGGTTCAAATAATATAAGCATTGTTAATAGGTTTTCATCCATAGGCACATAATGCTGGGCAGTAACAATTACTTCGTTTGTTAATGCATGAAATGGTTGTACAAAACCTGAACCAACCGCAAATACATTGTTGGGTTGCATGCCGGCTAACGGCCTTGCTGTATTCATCATCCTTGCTTTAATTTCATATGGGGTATCGTTGGGGAAAGCTTCTATTAATAGTGCGGCAATGCCCGCAACAATTGGCGCTGCATAGGATGTGCCACTAGCTGTGGTATACCAGCTGCCAAGGCTAGCAGTAACTACACCAGAAGGTGCAATTATGTCTGGCTTTATTTGATATGCATGCCAGCCAGGTATGGTAAAGCTCGGGCCCTGAGAAGAATAAACCCTTGTAGTATCGCCATTATGTGCATCAACGCCTCCCGCATTACCAGAGCCTACAGTTATAGCAAGAGAAGCATCTGCCGGGCTTAAATAAAGATTAAAGTATTCGCTACCACTATTGCCAGCGGCAGAAACCATAACTATGCCATCTAATGCTGCCAAATTTACAATACCGGTTAGAGGGTGAAAAGGAAAGAAGGCATGATAGGTTCCAAAACTCATATTTATTATATCCATACCATCTGCGTGTGCTAACTCAATAGCTGTAAACACATGCATTGTACCCTCCATTACACGATACATCCAAAGCTCTACACCAGGTGCTACACCAATAACTGCACCAGAAACTGCAGTACCATGGCCATTTCGGTCGATATTATCATTATTATCATGATGGTGCCAGCCACGAATTCTTCCAGTTTCGTCTAAAAAATTTGCAAATTCTGGATGGGCGTGATTAATACCGGTATCCAGAACAGCAACACGTACACCTGCGCCTGTAATACCCATTTCGGTATGGATATAATCTAGGTCAAAGTATTCACGTACGGTACGCATGAAATTTTCGTTCGCAAAAAACGAGGTGTATAACAGGTTTTCTTCATACTCTTCTTTCAGATAATATGGATATAGTTCTAACTCTTCGTATCCATCGTATGTGTAATGTGAATACTCAGGTTCGTTATATTCGTTTTGCAAATAATTCTTTAAATGCATTTGCTCCAAATCATACATTGTGTAAAGAGCTACGTTAGGCGTTACTGCAAAAACTTCTGGCAGTGCTGCAATTATTTCCGCCATATGACCAGGTACACGCATGAATACGCCATTAAACAGCCTGTAGTGTGTAGAAATTATTTCCATCACGTTCATACTTCTGCTACTGCTAAATTGCATAGAGATACTATTTAATTGCTGGTTAAATGCACTATGCGCCAATAATGCCTGTTCATCAAAAGAGCCTGTATGTGGCATAGTACTAATACGTTGCATAGGAGTTGCCCTGTCTTGCATAAGGCGCAGAGCCACAGATGGTGGTGTTATAAATTGTACAATAATTTCTACAATGTCGTTTGGGCAAGATATTTCATAATTACCTTCGAAACCACGCATACCTACTGGGCCATTTAATGTACTTGTTAAGATTGTGCATGTGTTATCTAATGCTGCATTTGTATGTTGTAATGGAGGTGCACTTATAGACAGACTTGCCCATACAGTTGCTTGCGTGTTGGTAAAAATAATAAAAAGAATCAATAACAACGATGTGAACTTACGTGTCTTTTGTTTGCGCATGCGAACCCTCCTTTGGTATATTAGATACCCATTATAAATTACATAATACAATAGTTAAAACATTCACGCAACAAAAAAAAAGCCACAGCAATTCATAAAAAACTGCAATGGCTTTTAGTATTTATTTTGCAAAAAGTAATTTAACCCCTGTTACCACAATTCCGCTTCGTGTCAATTTAAGCAAAGAAATTATACAATATGTTAGAGGTTCTTACAATACCTTGCTATCACTATTCTCTAACTTGTAACAACTCCAATGGAGTTTTATAACTAATAACTAAAACCCCAACAACAGTACCCGCTGCCGCACCGGCCAAGTAAATACCAACCAACATACCAGCCGTAGCAACGCCTATACCCATAAACATAACAGCGGCAAAGCCAATTGCCACACCAATTATGCACACAATCAACTGTTCCATACCAAGGTTAAGCCTTGTTTTGTACCTGGCAGAGCCCAATACACGTAATATTGCAACTATTTTTGCGTTTTGCAGCATTAGTAGCAAGCTTAACCCCATAGCAAGTACAAAACTCATTACTTTAGCAACCGGGTACAAAATCCGCAGTAAGTTTAAATTTTCTTCCAGCGGCACAACTACTGTTCTAAACTCTGCGTCGTTTAACTCTATCACATGTGTAAATGTTTCTGTAAAGGTGTCATATCGGCCTGCCCAGTTATTCCACCATTGGTGATGGATGTGGTATGTTAACAGTTCGTTAAGTTTATCCACAAATTCGTGGTAATTCCTAATATATTCTTGCCTTATGGTAAACTCGGCGGTAGACCAGTGTGTCCACCTTAGGTTAGGTGCGAAAATCAAACCATGACCCATACGGTAGCCAACGCCCGGGTGGCCGCCTCTGTATATTCCGGCAATAATAACAGGTGTAGCCATAGAACCTTGCCATTCCGGCGATAGATAAGCTCTGTCTCCCAAGTTTAGTTTATGCCAAATTCTAAAACCATCTTCGTCAAGCATGTAGCGTACAGTATTTGCGCCCACCCAATGCTGAGTCATTGCACCGTATTCCATAAACCAGTCTTCACGCATTCCGGAATATAGCATAAAAGGACGGTACAATAGAGACTCATGCACAATTATGGGTATAGGCTGAATTTCTACAGGAACAACTTCCGGCGGCTCTTCACCTTCTATGATAATAATACCATCCAGCTCAACGCGAAATACAACGTACTCATCTTCCTCGCTGTCGTCCACGTCTTCTTCATCATCATCTTCGTAATCAGGTTCTAACCACGTCAAGAATTCTTCCCAATCAATTTCTAACATAAAATCTTCCGGGCCAAAACCTGGGGCAAATTCTATTTCAAAATCTCCGGAAAGGGCTATACCAAATGCTGCGGGGCGGTTGATATCATACATAAAAGTATCCCAGCTGGTATATGATTTTATTATTTCATTAGCTGGTACATGACGTATTTCACGGATGTTTCTGTAATTTCCGCCGTCATCAAATGGGGCGAACAATCCTATTCTCGATAGGGCAGTTAGGTAGAGATCATCTGCAAAACCGCTTTCCAGCAATATTCTTAAGCTATTGTCTGGTATTCCATGCCCCCACATTGCCCCGTCCAAACCTGCGCCGGGGTTTATTATTTGGCCTGTAATTACCGTTGTGTCGTACAAGCGGTCTATTTCCCGCTCTGTAAAATCAATTGTTCTGTCCAGCCAGCCCAGGGCAATTATAAACAGCAACGCCATACCAACCACTAACAGCGATTTTACAGGGGAACGGAAAATGTGCCGCCTATGGTGGCGCAAGCTAGATTTTACCTTACCAAACACACTAAGAACAGGTGCCATTTGCAAAATCTCGTTTACATTGGCCATTTTTACATTGGCGGGCGGCGCAGTTTCTTTAATATAACGCACTGGCGCACCACCGCTATTAACGCCTTGTATAAGAGATATCATAGACTTACCGGCAAATGAAATTGTACCAACAAGCACCGTACCAAGCCACGCCAATAATAACCCAGCGCACAACCATACCAAGTACACCATACTAAGCTGCGGTATAGTACGCAAAATCTCTTGCTCTGCATCAAAGCGCATTCTGTCCAAGAAATTTACAACAACCTCTACTTGGCCATAGTCTGTAGGTATACCAATTTCCGCAAGTATTTGTAAACTGGTAGATGCTTGATTTAACGCAAAATACCATGCCCCAATACTAGCAGCTATTGTAATAGGCACCCAAAACAATAAAACAGGCACAAACACTTGCCATATAGCCTTGCTTTCGCTTATGCCTAAAGCACGAAGTATTGCAAATTCTTTATACCTCTGCCGCAAAAACAGGAATACAGTAAGCACCAGCACAATGCCAAGCACCGCAGAAAACAACGCCAGATTAATACGTATGGAATT
>Ga0131853_10006278_pt1 | contig 21485 bp, 12 predicted proteins | sample TergutLab28metaG_FD_92764 | JGI IMG/M metagenome (GOLD analysis project Ga0131853, IMG submission 92764) | Labiotermes labralis P1 segment gut microbial communities from Petit-Saut dam, French Guiana - Lab288 P1 (version 2) (version 2) | ecosystem: Host-associated > Arthropoda: Insects >... | reverse complement strand
CAGATACAGAGGTCCCGGGTTCGATCCCCGGCGCTACCAGATTTTCTGAGTAGTAGTTGGTCTGGAACGGGGTCCACTCAGCCTCGTGAGCCTCGTGAGGTCAATTGAGGAGCTACTTGAATGGAAAACGTAGCGGCTCCAGGTCTAGAAAACAGAGATTAACGGCTGTGGGGATCCGTTGCGCTGACCACGTGACACCCCTCTATCCGCAAAAGTTGGCACTAACTTCGCCGACAGGTATATTGTAGTTCAATAAAATTTGGATTTTCATGTCGAAATTTGCCGGTCCGATATTATTATTCCATGTCGATCTAGTATACATCCTACATTCGTTATAAAGCTTGTTTTTATCAATTTTTCAAGAATTTAATAAAACATACCCGGACTAGCAGGCGTATAAGATGGTTTATTCGCCATTCAACCACCTGATGCATCTGCTAGCCCGAGAAAGTCTTATTAAATTTATTCGACGTGAAATTTTTAGATGATATTCCTAAAGAACTGGTGTTTTTATAAAATACTTTCACATAACGTACTTGCAAAACACAGCCTCATGCTGATATATACTTTTTTTTTACGTAAGAGATTTGAGTTTGGCACAGCGGTGTTTATGAAGTCGGGAGTCCTCTGCGACGTGGGGCCGCGTCTTCTGTTAATGTCTGCGATTTGTTTCGAAGGTAACTGCTACCGTTGTCGTCAGTGTAGGTAAATAATGGAGACACCACTTTCCTCTTCAAAATGGGTATACATCTACCAGAATTCGGGGTGTTACATCGAAGAAAACAATAGTCTTCTGTTTTGTCCAGGTTTCTTTTTAACAAAACACTAGGAAAACGTTCCAACTGTGCGAAATATCTGTAGTATAATTGGTTATTTAGCCGAATTAATTTAATATCAATAGAAATATGTCTGCAAAAATGCGTTATATTTCCGCTCACTGGCGTGGGGAGATGAGTGGGAGTATCAGGAAAGAGACTCGAAATCTGGACCGTTAGTCTACTTAAATTAATAAGCTCAAGTTATTTCTTCCAGCAGTTTATTTGTAATGAAGAAAATAAAAAAAAGTTATTCATCATGACAATTTCTCTGTTCAATAATACCATAGAACATTAGCACAAGTCTGCTTTCCTTACAAATTGTTTAGGCTATGGCCAAATATTTTATAACAATATCATACCATTTTACATTGCATGAATTGTGAGTTTGGTACAAGCAATTGGCATATACAATACGAAAATTATGTAGACTGATACATTAAAGAAATATGTAATTACGAAAAACATTTTTGAAATGCAATTTCAATGAATTAATACACTAGTATACGTTGTTATCACTTAGGTTCTGCAGACTTTAATTTGTTACTCATTCTTTTCCTAAAACAGCAAACAACACACTCAAATCATTTGTAGTGCCTGAAGAAATATAGACTCTTAAGAGTGCCTTTAAAGGACTTTATTAATATACAAAGTATAAAAAACTTAGTTAATTCCACTGCTCTGCTGATTTCATTTAATTTAGTCTGGGACGGATTGCAAAAGAGTGCCAGTTACGAACACGAAGCATCAAAAAAGAAGTCAGCCATTTTCCGCCCTGGCGAACTTAGGAATCTACATCCTGTCCTCCGCTATGTAGAAACAAAAAGGAGACAGAGGTTACAAATTTCTAACCAAGATACAAATTACTCAGTCACTTATTTTCTCACTCCACGCTGTAGAATCCTTCTTTAGAAAGTAATAGGCCCTCTACTAGTCAAGAAATTCCCCGTGTTTTAAGGAACTACGAAGTTCAACAGCTTGTTCACAAGAACAAGTCTCTGATCCCTATCGAGATCCAGATGAATCCAGTTCGAGGTATCCATCCCATTTATTTAAATGTGTTTTAATATTATCATCACATCTATTCCTAGGAATCCCAAGCAGTCTCTTTCCTGCATCATTTTCCACCCAAAGCTTGTAAGCATTTCAGTACTCTCTCACTTGTGCTACAAGGTTTAATCATCTCATTTTTTTATTTAATTAACATTAATATTTAATGAAGTATGCAAATCACGAAACTTCTCATTATGGAATATTTTGCAGTCTCCTGCTGCAACCTTCATCTTAGGCCCAAATAAATTTCTCCGTACCAAATTATCGAAAAATCCTCAGCTTCTGTTTTAACTTTAGTGTGAGAGACCAAATTTCGCACCCATATAATACGATTAACTAGCACGGTAGTTTAATATTACAGTAAGAACAGAAGGCGTGAGATTAATTTCGTTGGAATATTATAACTGTCTGCATAGGATGGAGCGAGTGGACCATCTGTCACTAACGTGGATGATATGGGAGTGGAAGGGGTTTAGAGAAATGCCCTTCAGTGACAATAATATAATGAAGGAATGGTGTGAATGTGCAGTGATTTCGGAATTGCTTATGATGGGACAAAGCTGATCCTCCCCCCCCCCTTCTTCTTCTTTTTCTTCAAATTTTTTGCTCTCTTGAGCTAGTATATACCTTGATGTACCACTGACACTCGCCAGACAGCCCTCTTTGGAGGAAGAATCTTCATATTTACCCACAAGATACCCACAATTTTCCTCTGATAGTAGGCCTACAAAGATCATTGCCGAATGTGTACTAGAATAATGGTGCAAAAGAAGTCACCAGCCTCTATCCTTCTTCTTACTTCCAATTATTGGAGGTTTAGTGTTCTGGATAATTCTAAATAGTACGAAGACGTGAGTACTGTATCCTGTCTTCCTAGCATTTTCCGCGTGTCCTACGGAGCACGAAAAATTAGTGAGCGGCACAAAATTACGTTAGAAAAATAACATAAGCAACATTACGCAAGTAACCTTCATGTTGGACATACGTATTTCTTAGTAATGTGAAAATAATCTGAAAGTGATAACTACAAACCTACGCCATGTCAACACCCCAAAGAGCGAAAGCCTCGACACAACCGCTGCGGAAGTCGGAAATCTCGCAATAATATGCCTGTTTCTTTGAACCGTTTACGTCTGGTACGTACATCCACTTAACTTTTGGTAGCTTAATATTGTGGTCGTACATCTGAAGTGTTGTTTTGAAGTTTTAGCTTGATATAATAAATTGAGTATTTCATTAAAACTATTAAAAATAAATTAGGGTGTTTATTCATACCGTTCTTTAACCCTTGAAACGCCGAGTTAAATCCCATCTGCCCTTTGCTAACATTATTCGGAGCTCACCATATTTTCCACGTTAGCAGGTTAAGGGTTAATGTCTGTGGAGGCTTCCTTTGAATGTGTAATATTTCTTTCGCAGATTTTTCCATTCTTAATTCGTCGTTGCGTTTTACTCTATGGCGACGCACTCGTGTTTTTTCTTCTTTCAAGACTTAAATTTTTTTCGCACTCGTTACAAAGGTAGACTATATGTTTCTCAAGTGGGAGTCATATAAGATCTATATCAATACAAACGCGTTTTAAAAACATTTTAGAGCTACATTCACGCGCCGCGTCCTTATGTACACTGTACATGTACAATTCCTCAATTTGCATAATCTGAAGGTCGAATATGGTAACGTCAAGTGAAATACTCTTTAGCAGGCTTCAGCTGCTGAAAAGAAAGAATAACATTCATATTCCAAAGCCGTATAAATTAAACCGTTTATTAAGAAACAGATGAAACGTGTACTCTAGCCCCTCCACCTCCAACGTCACCCGTTGAAGCCCATTACGTAATCTAGAAGGCATTCTTGTCATTTACCACTACTGCAGTACATAAAGTGTGGGTCTGTCTTCAATATGAAATTAAAATATTGTAGGTCTTCTGTACGATTTGCCCAAAAGCTGTCACAACCTCTGAAACGTACAAGCGAGCAGAAATTATTATAGCGCATTCTGTTTGCAAAATGAGGAAATTAACACACAGAGACAAAAGATCTCTTCGTCAGTCGCGTCACCCTCACGCAAGTTGCTATAGCAGCTCTGTTTTTTTTTTTTAAATTAGTCGAGTTTATGACGACTATAACATTGAAATATGTGGAATTCACGAAATGTTGGCACACACACACACACACACACACACACACACACACACACATATATATATATATATATGTTTGTGTGTGTGTGTGTGTGTGTGTGTTTTTCACGTCGGGTTATTACAATTTTCATACGCACTGCCGTCAGCCACAACAAATTTTGTTATTTTCGTCAACATATGCTACATGTTACGGTCGTATTGCACATCCTCGGGCATTTAAATGCATAATTTTAAAATTAAAAATAAAGTGCACATATATTGTTATTAAATTTGTGAGATATCACAAATGGTGCAAGCCATAATAATCTTTATGTAGCACAAAAACAGGGACTTTTTTTTTCAATTTTTTGTGTGTAGTTTATTCGTTGCGTGTCTTCCTGTTTTGTCTAAAAGTAAGCCACAAACAATAAATACATAAATATTTATATTTTAATGCTACATGAAGATTATTATGGCTTGCAAAATTTATGAGATCTCACAAATTTGAAACATGTATATTTCCATTTTAGTTTGAGTTTAAAGTCATGTATTTAAATGTCTGAACATGGTCAGTAAGCCGAAAAATGTTGCATATATTGACGAAACCAATAAAATTTATGTGACTAACGGCAGCACGTATGTCAGTTTTAATATTATATACAACAAGATAAATTCCACAAAAATTGCCACGTGAGGTTATGCTGCATAAGAAGATTCTTGGTGTCACCTGATCTTCGGTCGTCCCATCCTTAACAAATATTTTGTAATCTCAAGAAATAAAGCTACTGCCTCCACATATGTAGGGTGTTTTGAATAAGCACGTGCGCACAGTCGACAAGGGTTGGGCGAAAATATAATGGCGGCTCATTTTATAAAGTTGGTGGGTTTCGAAATGTTACACAGAGCGTCTAAATTGGAAAAGTTCCTTGGAATATGTAATATGTTTTCTTTTGGGTAATTCCCCGGCGTCAGAAGCTAATAGCCGACGTTTCGGAACCCTCTATCAGTTCCATCTTCATAGGCATCTGTCTATGAAGATGGAACTGATAGAGGGTTCCGAAACGTCGGCTATTAGCATTGTGACCCCGGGGAATTACCCAAAAGAAAACATATTACATACAGGACACGGCGAAAGCTTAAAATCAAGAATTCCTTGGAATAGCATATGCCATGGAAGGATAATGTTAACACAAGCCTTCAGTAACTAGGATAGGAGGGTGTGAACCGGATTCATGTGTTCTTATGCAGCTTTGGTTTAAACACCAACACAAACCAACGCAACCATCGTTGCGTAAGATCTCAGAGGAACGAAGACCTCAACCGCAATGCAGTGGAAGGCTGGCATCTCGCGTGGATTCATGCAGTTTTAGAATAAGGACAAGCGGCGGGCTGTTGTGAAAGTGACACTGAACCACCGGTCTCCACAAAACGTGAACATTTTTTTTAATAGCTGAGAGACTATTAACTTCTCAAAACAGACTCTACCTCGTGGAGTTAATTAATTAGTGATCGAAATTGTCTAAAGTTTCTGGATGTTCGCATGCTGAAAGTTCGAAACATGTGCAAGGTTGTGTGCAGACAGTCTATTTATATTTGTGGAGAGTACCTAACAATAACATGTACTCAAGATATCGTAGAAGTAGATACAGTAGATGATGATTATTAAGCTTGCATTGTAACGCACTTCTTGTACTGAGTACCACACCACCGCAATCATGGCCTACGAGTGGAGTCGCAGTTTGCTATATCAGAACGTAATACAGTTTCATTTAATAGTGATCATGGTTAAAGCTGTTGCATGGCTATGAACGTGATGTATTTTCATCCCTGATGTGCTTCAAACTACATGACCTCATAGCAGAAATGAAAGATGTTTCTTTCCCTAATGGAGCCACGGATGCAAGCGCTAAAATTGTTCAAAGAATATATGCATATTTTCCATACACTTTCTGAAGAAAGTTAAAGAACAGTTTGTGTGGTAAGCCCCTTGTGATTTGCTGTATTTGTGTGCACAGTAAGGCATAGGTCTGTTCTTCATATGTCTTGTATGTTAACGGAAGTCCTAGGATGTTGTACAGCTGCTTTACTTTTGCTACATTTTCTGGGTGCTTGGAGCCATAGCATTCCTGTAAATACATAAAAGTCAGAGCTAGTTATAAGAACGCAGTGTTACAGTCCTCTAGCCCGCTTTCTCATTGTCCACATAAGATACTTTTTTACTCTCAACGATGAACACTAAATCAGTCCTACGCTTTTTAAAATGATGGTGTGTGATGTTTATTTAAATACAGTTAACTCCTGAAATTTTGCAAATCAGGAAAGGTTCGACTCAGTTTTGTGGTACCCTGTGAATATCAATGATACGTGAGCTAGAGAAAGAAAAACATGAAGTTGGATTGTTATATAATACCCGTCAATTTTTACTCATAACTGTCAGTTAGTCTGCTGGCATCCCCAGGACTGTAATTTTCCTTTTAAGTTCTATAGTTTCTTTTATGTAACCATTGGTATGGTGGCCGTTTTCACGAACATTAATAACATTATTCTTGAATTTCATGTTAAGTGGCTAATATATCAGACACTTCGAAAACAGATAAATATACCCCCAGTTTGTTCTTGTTCCTGTTCTTCTTGTTCTTCTTAATCTTGTAGAATCTATGGAAAACACTCTGTAGGTTTCCGCCTCCACACGGGCTGCCAGGTTTTCTTACCTGCCTGATGTATTATAATACTTGTTGAAACCTTTTGTTCTGGGTTGACCGACATGTCTCCTTCCTTTGGAGTTCAATTCTAAAGCCCATCTGGTTATCTCTGTTCTTCCATTCCTTTTACAACACTAAACAAATATAATCGATTTTCTCCTAACTCTGCTAACGCTTTTTGAATTTCGACTTATTTTTACAAACTTCATTGTCTAATTGTTTTCCTTATTATTTTATCTAAACGCTTCTGAACATCTTATACATTTTGCTTGCATTCTGATTTTTTTTTTCGCTGTTGCAAGGTTTCAATTTCGTCGTTAAATGCTGAAGAATCTGTATAAAATATACATAAGCTTTTCTCGTTTTACATTGCTTTAGATCTCTCTCTTCCACTACATGGCTTTTATAGTTTGATCAAATTCAGTCCCAGTCTATCCTCTTCTATTTCACTTCCCAAATAAGTGAAAAGATCTCCTTTTTTCACTGTTGTGTCTTTAACCCTTCTTCTGACTTTAATGTTTAGTTTCCTTAATATTCTTACTGTCGCCATCTTGCCCCTAACCATTTTCAGCCCATGTTTCTTTATCATTAGGTTTCACTGATTAGTTTCTTTTTGCACTTCTCATTCTGTCTTTCTGTCAAATTAACACTTTGTTTATCAATATTAATTATTTTTACGGCTAGTCTCTTCTTCTCTCTTCTGCTTTTTTTTTTAGCCATTTTATCCAACTTTCCAATAAACAAAAGTGACAAATTTATCTGCGCTGAATTCCAGAATTTCTTAGTTATTTTGAATAAACGTGTTTTTGTGATTTACTTTTAAAAGTTTGTAATAGCTGTACATTTGCTTCAGTTTTCCCGTAAAGTATTCTAGTAGTTTTAATATACGTGGGCTTGGCTGATTTTTATTTCATTTGATGCAGAAATGTTCTTTTTTAAACTGATAAATACAATTACGCTGGCCGTATCCTTGCCAAATTTTCAAATGTTCCTCAACTAGCTTTTCTTACAACGTTTAAATATGTCATTAATGTTACCCAAAAAATGCATGTTGTTTGTCACGAAGAATTGTTTTCATCTCTTTTAAAACCTAATTAGTTAAAATTATTTTTCAAACGTTACAACTATGCCTTAACTCCCTTCCTCCAGTCTTCTGGTATTCCGTCTTGATTTTGTCTAAGAAAATGCTAAAATTGATAGCAGGTTTTAAGTCTTTTCGGAGATGAAACATGTGAAGAGAAAGTCAAACCCACCTTCTTACTGGGTGTGAATCTTATCCACTGCAATTAAGGAGGCATATTTTCCCTTTGTTCACTTGAACTTGAAAAAGAGATATGCAGCATGTTAATCATTCATCTGTACATGGAAACTCTTGTTATCCTGACCTGTAACATCTGTAGCTGCGATTCTGAAGCCCTCTGTAATGCGACCACCGACAACCACGTGCATTTGCCGTCCTCCACGTCTGTCCCGACTCGACCAGTGAGCTCCGGGTCACCGTAACAGTTGAGATAGTCAGCCTGAAACACAGTTATCTTCATTATTGTAATGTGTAATGTATTGAAAGTAAAATGGTTACTTCCAGTGGTCTCTTGTTTTTTTTATTAGGAGCCTTCCCAACATGAAGATATGTGGAGCAGACTACATGGCGTCACATCCCAGAAGATGGGTAAGTAATGTACAGACTGTCTGATGTTATTTTAGTACATCAAATTTATTTTAATTATGGTTATAATTTCTGTGTTATTTAATGTGTTATTATGACTCGGTGAACGTGAGAAACTTAACGCAAGTTGAATTTTTTAACCCCTCTTTATCATTAAATAATAAATATAACGTACAATATTGTGTTTAATTATAAAAATACGTAAATATTAATTATTTTACCATCCCGTGCGACCAGTAGAGAAAATGGAATGTACGGTAGTAACATTCAGTAAATCAGGGCTAATTCAGATATCACAGGATCACTTTTCTCCTTCGGTTTCCGTAACCGAATTTTTCGAAAATGATATAAAAATTCTGACTTCTTGGCCGCAGAGTTCGACCTGTAGACAAGTTACGTGGCATTTCCAAAGAATTACAGTCGCTCAGTTATAAAAATGTAATTAATACGATAGTTACATTTATGGCGTCACAATCTTTACTCCGTCTTAAGACGGTTTGTTATTAGGGTGATGAAACAAGGAAGGAAATGATGCACCACGCGCAAATGGGATGGGAGTTTGGTACCGAGGTTTCCTCACAATTTCAACAAAATTTGTGAAATAATTTATTCGCTACACGAAACGTTCATTGTGGCCTTATATGAATCAAGATTATCAGATTATGTTGTGGTACAAGATGTTAAAATCAGAATTTCCACACAAAATATTCTGGAAATCTGCCATCGAATTTTAAGAACATCGGGGAAAAGATTTATTGGATACACGGAAAAGTCTGTTTATATCCACATAAATAGGCTTAATTAGAAATCGATATGACTGAAAATCAGAATTGCTCGATAACTTTCTATACACGTTTAATTTCCAATTGTGAATTAGAAAAAAGTCTTTATAAAGTCTTAGGCTCTGACAATACGTTAAAGTTGGACAGAGAGACTAATGGACGGATATACAGATAAACCTCCACATAAGGCGTTCTTCCTTTATTTTTAAAGAAGGCCTTACATTTTCTTCCTAACGGGAATCCAAACGTGTCATCAAACAACTTTCTCTGCAAGTGAAAAACTGGCTGGTCCATTAATATATTCATTCTGGTCTGATATTCGTACTGTATTCTAAATGAGTTCAATCCAGTAAACACCCCTGCACCCTGTTTCTTTGAGATGTATTTTAATGGTATTCATAATTTAGGATTACGTCTCATACGTGATTTATACCTTTGAGAATTTGCAATATTTTCCTCTGTCACCTTCTTTGCAATCCATCCTGTCCATTCCATTCTCATTTTATGTAAATTTATCTTCCTTTCACATTGATGCACCTGTATTAATCCCTAAACTGTGTTTAAAATAATATAATTAGTTGAAATTCCAACACATCATACTTGTCTGAATATTACGAACAACAGAATAATGTGTTCCGCTTCGTTTCTTCAAGCTAAAACTTCCTTAGTTTAGTAAAAGACTACGGTAGAGAGAAATTATGAACTACTCAATATTCATTCTTATTTTCGGATTGCCATTCTCTTCATATCTCCTCCATACCCTCTGCCATTATTCTATAATAGAAACAGAGACGTTACCAGCACTTGGTAGAACTGTCCCAATTCCATCAGGATCGTCTTAGCTTGACGATGAGTCTCTTCGTCTCGTATGCCGGCCTGGAATAAAAAAGATCACTTAAGACGTCTAAAGATAACATAAGCTGACAAATGTAGTATAAATAGTATCTGCACCTTTTATGTACTTTAGGAAATGAAACAAATGGTCAATACGCCGGCACGTCTTGACATAGGTTTTACAAATGTTATTTTCAACCTGAGGCAGCAAAATTGCCCTTACGGGAGAATCAATATTATGAACATATAGCCTTTACATTTCAAAGGCGCGTTAGGCAGAAGGAATTATAAAAGACATGCTAACATTCATACTTTTCAATTTAATACAAGAGAAGGAAGTTGATGATGGGATGAAAAAACACTACAGGACACACACATACACACACATATAATATATATATATATATATGGGCTGCACGACAAGTAGGCCAAGCTCCTGGAGATTACTCTAGAGCAGTCCAGATGTAATATTTTCATTTAAAAAAAAAAAAGCTTTTGCGCCAACCGCTAGTTAGTTGAAATATTAATAACATAAAATGTGTAAGTTTCTAGTTTAATTTTGTTAATATTTCATAAATAAGTAATTTTATTTTAATTCAAGCACGTTTAGAACAATTTTAGTAATGCGGTTAATATATTTAAATTTATTTAAGGAAAAATTATAATTCCCAAATAACTTCGCTTACCAACAGACGACCCTCCACATACCACTAGTGGTACGTGACACCAATCCAGACTTCTTTTTGAACAAATTGTGCCCTATAACCCACAGAAAGGTACGTCTGCTTTGTCTGCCTCAGAGCTAGTTTATTGTAGCAATACGTGCAGACGAAAACTTTCAATTAACTCCTATCAGTGTCGATATAAACTATCACAACCAAAGAAATTCTTGAAATTTCCGCCTTCAATTACATACATTTTGCTAGCTGTCACTGCATTGAGTTTTATCAGCGAATACATTCCATTTCTTTCGTTATGGCCGCATCGGAATTTTGCGATCTACTGCTTCATTTCTCTCATAACATTGTGACACCCTAAACTTAGTATAAACCCAGATTAAGGAATCTTAGGCTTTAAGTCGGGTGAAAGGGCTAGGCTTTCTCTAGCATCTTATATTAGAGAAGTGACATAGTGCGTGAGGAAAACCTACAAGTTAGTTTAGACTTCTTACGTGTGGCACTGCCGGAAGTAATTCGGTGAGACATAGATTTTTCTTAGCACCATATAGGTCATGTAAATTTTTAAGCCAATGGCTTTAATGGGTTTTATTTCTAAAGTTAGGGTCGACAACAATGTAAAGCCGCGCTGAAGAGTCAGAATATGAAATCGCAATTACCATGTACAGAGCAAGTGAGACAGGCATTTGGAAAGTGTGATATGCAGTTCTGTATTTTGTGATGAGCTTGTAGCGTTCCATGGTGAACTGCTGCAACGATTTATCAGCTCGGGTCTCCGTGTCCATCACCTGCCCCATGATAGCTTTGTGGCTTACCTATAGATGTGAACATAACAAGCACACTGAAACTGGCATGCTCAATAGAGTTCAACAACAGCGGATTATACGTGATTACCACATGCTTCTGTTGCTATTTCGTACGTCTAAAAAGCCTTTGTGTTTTGTGTACAGAAAAACCAACTTGATGCACAACTTATTCTTAGTATATTTCGTCAACCGCTACATGTTTCGGGCGTATCTAGGCCCATAATCAGGAGCTACAACCCTATGTATACAACAATTGGTATTTATTATTCTTTTTAGTTGACTGTCTGTTGTCCTGGTTAGATTGGAACTAAGAATAAGTTGTGCATCATGTTGGTTTTTCTTTACACGATTATATCGAGATGTACGGTCAACGAAACACAAAACCTTGGCGTTTATTGGTTGCTGCTTAAACACTCTTACGTTATGTGTTATTACGGATGAGGCTTATTGCTGCCAAAATGAGCACACCTCACCCATCACACAGTCCTTGTAGGCCGCACCTAATTCGATGAATTTTTATGCAAGAAAAAAATATTTTAAAAAGCAGTAAAATTTCCAGATCTTACCGCGACGAATATTTTATGCTATAAACCAGCGTTTTGTAGTCAGCATAAACCATTTTTGTGAAGTCAATGGAGTTAGATTTGGAATTCCGCATAGGCTTAAAGTAATAGCTGTTTTGGAAAAATAGCTATATACCACAATGAAACTTCTCAGAATAGTTTTAGTGCAGACCAACGAATATCTTCGAAATTCGTTGAGTAAGCTTTCAGAATAGAAATGCAAATGGGTGGGTGGACGGATCAACCTCGTCATTAAAAGTTTATTTTCTAAACTTCGCCCGAAGAACTCAAGGAGTCTGCTTCCAGTACTCGTTTCGAGTGATGAAAGGCAGTACCTTTAAGTCGTTAGTTGTTAGCTATGAGGGATTCTTTTTCTTATAAATTTCTCTCTTCTTGGCATCAAAATATGAAGACGTCAACTGGATGTCAGGTAAACAGAGCACACTGTTGATTGAATGAATTATTGTTTGATTGATCATTGGTTACATAAATCACATTGAATACCGGGAAAAAATACTCTATTGTTTTATCCCAAGAATGTCATTGGCGATTGAGGAATGCCACAAAACACATCAACCTGTACAGTCAGATAACTCAAATTCGAAATTAAGACTTCCACAGTACGAAGGAGGAATACTAACTAATACACAGCGAGGTTCGGTAAACAGATGTTCTTAATCTCGAATTGTATCGCTACTTTAGTCGTATAATATAGAAAGCATACTGTGTTATGATGTTTATAGTGAGTGGAACACAAATTTAACGTGGTTAAACCTACGTTACTTACGTCATGGAAGAGTTCCAACACGTCTACATAGTAAGGTTTATCCTTGAAATGAATCTTCAAGAGTTGGTAAATGCCAGTTTCCACAAATGAGGCATCGTTCAAGGCAACACCAGCATTCGACACCAGGTCAGATGCGAGATACCAACAAGGTTTGCCTCTCCTCGTGTCTGCCTGCTCCACAGTATCCTGGGTCATCAGCAGGGACGTATGCAGCTGTGAGACACCACACAGAGTAAATACGTCATCGAGTTTTTCCCTAAACTGTTTCTTGTTATCTTAGATTAATTAACATCTTATTAGTTTTTTTGTCTATTTAAGACTCCTTTTTCAAAGGAAGAGGTTAAGTTTTACAGGCTGTCCCACGCAGCGTCTGCAAATTTCATGTTCACGCAACATTTTTCACTCGAAATCAAGTTATGAACAATCTTCTTGAACTCTGACAGACTTTCCAAGGGGCTCCTGTATAGAGCGGAATATGAGAACGACAATATATTGTGAACTGGATGATGCGGGAAAACACGACGGCGACTTATTTTCAACTTCTATTGCAGGATTTCCTGGAGGGAATAAGGAAACTTTGCAACATTTTCACCAGGTTAATCGGCACCCTGGAAAATTCCGAAACGATGCTTTCCAGAATATTTAACCTTTTCAATTTTCATTCAATTTTCTTATTTTGCCATTTTTTATAACTGGTTTTATTCACTTCGTTCTTAAAAGAGTTTCTTTAAAGTTTCTTCTACGCAGCAAATGAACAGTTGGCGCGGTAATTGTAGTTTCAATCTCTGTTTGCACAGATAACGACAGCTGTTGCATGTGCCTCACCAATCTATTCAACGACCGTTGTTCATTGCGACGAGGTCCATATCTTTGTTTTTTTTTTAATTACCTTCCTCTGTACACCTAAATATAACTTATTCCAAACCCAAATGCTATATTAAATCTACTTGAATTAATTAGCTAGGCGCGTCACAAAATTAGGATAATTTTTACTGAATTTGAAGTACCTTGTTAGTGAATTTCTGAAGGACTTCACGTTTGTAGAAGCCTCCAAGTCTCCGCTCCTTTCAGATTACTTGATGAGAAAAGATCGATCAAAAGTTTGGGGATAACGTTAATTGATTTGTCGAGTTTGGTGGAATCTATTTATACCATGCTGGTAGAGCAGCAAAAATCTTAAGTTGGAAATTTATCAGAATTCAGAAAGTCTGTAGAATTATGTCTGTCTTGTATTCCATACGTTCAGCTGTTCAAAAGTAACTCTAACATAATAAGTTAAAATTGTCTTGCTACTGAATGCTCTTACACAATTTGTATAAGTTGTATTATTAGCCATCATAGCAGCAGCTGAGAATCGAGTCACATCAAGATATCTATAGCGACAGAAATGAGCAGTAATGGAATATGTACCATCAACTGCATAAAGAAGCGAACTTTAATCATATTACATGGGCATCAAAAAGTACGTTTGTTACACGCTACTCAGAAATCTAGATTGCAACAGTCTGGAGGCTAAAACAAGTTTGGTAGGATACTTTTTAAACTAGAAGCAATAATGGCGGCAGGAAAAGTGGTTAGAAATACACGAAGAGATGGCATCTTTCAATCATTCACGTCTACAAAGTAAGCCATCTTCAGCACTTCATTAATGGAATAATATTTTGTCACCTAGGATTATTTAAAAGATCTGAGAGGCTTCAAGCAGATATTGTTCACTATGTAAGGACGCTAAATAGAAAATTAAATCACAGGAATGAAGAATAATTGATTTCTACTGGTATCCCACTTCAGTTCAACAGGTGCCCTGTGGCTCTGCATTGAGTTCATTAGCAACCTATCAAGGCACGAATTTTACCTGTGGTAGAAGACCATAAGCAGAATGTTGTAAAAGGAAAGAAAAAGAGGGACAGCCTGGTTGCTAGCGGGAGTGTGGAAGTTGAAAATATTAGACATAAAATAGACAAACGAGTAAGTCCTTATATATAAATATATATAAATATAATCAATATATTCCTGAATTGCGTAGAAACTATAAAACAGAGAGCGGAATTTTTAAATGAAACCATTTGAATATAAAGGAAAGGGTGGCTTATCTGGAAACTTAAAGGACTACTAACAAAGCTAAAAAAAATAGACTGAGCTAGATATTTAAAGTATAAATGTTTTAAGGAGAAAAATATGTATTAAACTCGCGTATTTAGTGGACAAGGGCTTATCACAGTGACGACCCGGTGTTAATTGATATGCATTTCCAAGCATTGTAAGGAACTGAACTCAGTAATAATAATAATAATAATAATAATATGGGTTGGCTATAAAATGTGGATATCAGAGGGACCACCTGTACCATATTACAAATGTAAGCCGCAGTACAAATTAGAGAATTCCAGCTATAAACTAAGCTACTCTGTCCGTAGTAACTGATCGAACTATCCATAGCAATAGACCAGATATATTTACACTTGATAAATCCGTCAAAGAAGCATACTTAATATAAATGCGTAACAATCATAAATATTCTTTCTGAAAAAACCCAACAAAAATATTGGGAGGCGGTAACAGATCGGGTGAACACTGCGGAAATTTCCTCATGGTTTAAGCTTGCCAAGTTCTCGACGGTATCATTCAGCAGTCACATGAACAACGAATCTGCTTACGTGGCTATGCAAATGTGGAAAAAACAATACATGCCGCAACTTCGTGCTTGAAGCGTAAACAATCCTGATTCGTTTCGTGTCGCCTCCGAAGTAAATATGTAAGTCAATAAGTAGAGCACATTTACCTTTTTTTGAAACCACGTGACTACATGATGAACATAATAAACTTAGTGCCCGCGATAAATGCTTGGATGTCTATTGTCATTTGTGTGAAAATTATTGAAGATTAGCCAAGCGTGCAGGAATATATTATACCGTTGTGTTAACTTTATGCGCGGAAGCAAGAATACATTGATATAAGTCATAAGATTTTAAAACTTTCAATCGTTCCTATAAACTGGTTTCAACAAACAGGAACGCCAGTGTTCTTAAACAACTACGTACGAGTACTTAATGTCTGAAAAAAAAATACATAGATCTCTCCACTGATCCTACGGTGGGGCCCAAGGCCTATTGAAAGAGCCGGATCAAATCCTTTCGAGAAGTGGTTGCATTATTTGACGATCTTGAGTAAGATCTTTCGTGCTTATTTTTCAGTATTAGTTTTAACCCAAGACTCAAAATCCTACCCATATTCAGTGCACATATAACACCAACTTTAATATCGTGGCACGAAAAAGTTTGTTTTAACATGCACCAATACTGCGCTACAATGCATGTTACCTTTCAATTAATAAAAACAAGGTTCTTTTGAATAAGGTATTAACTCGGGCGAATTTTGCCATCGCGGACTGTGAACACCAACTGTAAATATTACGGTCTCATTTCTTTAGTCGTACCTCGTCTACCTCTTCTTTGTAAGTGTAGATGGTATTGTCGCACCTGATAAATAGTAGTGACACACACATACACACTCGGTAAGACTCCCCTGGACGAGGGAACGTCTCGTCGCAGAGGCCTCTACCTGCACAACACAATAGTTCCAAGAGACAAATATCCACGACCCTGGCTGGGTGCGAACCACGCAAACCCAACAAGCGAGCCGCCGCAGACTTACGCCTTAGCCCGCGCGGCAACTGGGATCGGTCATATTTCTGTCTCATGTGGCTAAACAATATGAAAACTCTGGTTTCTTAAGGTCAGAGTTTCATTAATTTATTTGTGTTGTAATAGTCCCCATTTGATAAAGACTTCTCTTATGCAAGCTGCTTATGAATGTTACAAGGCGAGTGATCAAGCTAAGCCCCAATATCGTCTATATTTTTCCTTTCTTTCTTAGCCTGACCTCTTTGACCTACTCATTGTAGACAAGAGGGTACTCGTGCGCCTGGTCGCACTGAATGGAACACACACAGTCGGTAGGACTCCTCTGGACGGGGGACCGGCCCGTTGTACAGACCTCTACGTGACAACACACGACATTCACAAGATACAGACATCCATGTCCTCGGCGGGATTCGAACCCACGATACCAGCAAGCAAGCGGCGGCAGATTTACACCTCACACCGCGGGGACATTGGGACCGGCGCGGCTAAATTTCGTGATCCAATTAATAATCGACATCGATCATTTAGTTTATTTTTTTTTCTACACGCCATCTCTTCTTACTTCACAGGTAAGATTCTGCATGCGTTGTGTGTTTCTGACCGGAACGTGAACCGCACTGCATAACTGTAGCACGTGGCTTGGAAACGCTGATAACGCGCTGCCTGCCTGAAAGTTACCACATCGTACGCAAAAGAAATTGTCATCGAACACAGTAGTTTGAATTTGTACCATTTCAAGACACCAGCCCATGATTGTTACTAGGTGAAGTTCCTCCCGGCTTGGGTTTTGGTTCTTTGTAAGGAGACGGTAAGACTGCAGGACCGCCAGACCACGGTTCCTCTTCCCTCCGGTCATGTTGTACTGAAGAACCTGCAAAAAAAATGCACCCCTGTAAGGAAATTTACACAAAAGTACAGGCACCCTTACGCCTTTCAGTAATACAGCCGAGGAGTCTCGCTTAAAACATAATTTTCAGACCGAATTTATATGACTTCTGTTACGATCAGACAGCCATTTGTCAGGAACTTTATATCCCTCACTTTTCAACAATGAATTCTACACCGTCATGGTAATGTACAAAAATAAGACTTCTCTGACTGAAATCCGACATATACAGCTCAAATTAAACCATAGTCTTACCTCCGCCGCCGATTATTAGCAAAACTTACGAGAAGTAAAGGATTCTAATCTCAAACGAAATCCCACTGTTCCTGTCAGACTTTTGTTGCTATTTTCCTCAGTAACTTCAGGTAAAAGCCGAGAGTGTGTCTTGTTTGAAATTCCTTGAGTTGGAACAGTGTCGTTAAGCGGTAAATGGACATGCGCTCCTTGCCAACCAGCTGTGGTACCCTACATGATATTTAGAGATGGTCCGAGACTTGATACAATCACTGACATGACAGTCGAGTGGTTAACAATCTACTGTTTATATTCGGGAGACACCGTTTCTTATTTCGACCGGGTGTCGACTATCTTGAGTATGATTTGTTCTTCTTCATTCCTTTAATAAAATACAAGAAATTGGCTTCTAAAATAGACCACGCCCTCTTTCTTTCACGTTCTTTACATTTCGCAATAATCCCATAATTCAAACTCTATCTTGTGCATTTGAAAAATCATAATTAAATAAACCATCAACACTAAGTCTGTAAACAATACAGGGGAAAAAATGGTGATAAGGTATACTGGTTACAAGACGAAGCAGAAAGTGGTGTCAGATCTTACGCATTATTAGTGCAGAGGTTTACAGGTTCCCACGACGCCTATTGATGGCGTGATATACTTCTGGGTTTTAACACCGTCTGAGATCGTGGAATGACACTGGTGTTTAGGATAAAAGTACTGATTCTCTCTGAAAAGTGAAGGAACATAATCCGGCTTGCCATTGTCAATATTCGTGTAGATGTTCTGCCTTCGATTCAAATAGTTCTGTATGCTTACAAACATCTCGGTCTTCTAAACAAAACTTCATCTGCACACGATACTTGGCATGACTGAATGCGTCTTACGATATCACACGGTGGACATCTTTTAGGAACTGCACTTTTGTGTCAAAAGAAACGTGTAAATAAATTCTTCATCTAGGGGTCAAGCCAATGTCTCAAAGGTTTCTGTTGTGGATACTCAATACTATCTACCTCGTAAATAACGCTATGGACCAGAGTCCTTCTTGACAAACTAATTAGCCCTCCGTCAGTAAAGGAATTCGCAGCAATTTATGGAACCCGACGATTCATTTGCGTGTTCACGAAAGCCCATCACCTCTACGTATCCTGTGCCAGTTGAACAGAGTCCACAGCTTTCTATCCAACATCCTTTACATTGCATCTAAGTTTTACTTCCCATCTACGCCTAAGTCTTCCATGTTCTCTTCTGTCGTAATCGTGTCACATGACTCGCTCAACTCATCCCCTACGACTTCATCATCCTAACAGTATGTAATGAGAGGAAGAGTTCATCATTGTGCTACACGATTCCCCCCCCCCCCCCCCCCCCCTTCCCCTTCCCCCCTTTTCCCCCACCCACCTCCCCCTTCCCTAATTATTATTTTTTTCCCCCCCAACCCCCACCCCACCCCCTACCCCTTTTCATTCCTAACCGTATTTAAAAAAAGGAAAAATTTTTCATTTTGCTAACCGATTCCCCCCCCCCCCCCACTTCTCTTACTCTGACCCTCTTATATCCGAACACATTTCACTTTCCGATAATGTAATTTCATATCCACGCAAACCCACAAGCGAAAATTTAATATTGTTTATATTTTTCTTTATGTATTTTTATTGCAGACGGGAAGACAAATGATTCGGAAAGGAAATGTAGCAAAAATTCCTCGTCTTCATTCCAGTACTCTTTACTTTCTTTGAAACCAGCTGTGATTAAAGTGTTGTTTAACAATTACTGAATTTTGCGCCATTTTCAAACGATATTCCTCTGTTCTTGTTTTGTCCTGTATTCTGCTAAGACTGTGTAAGTATACGCTGTAAGTATTTGCCTTACATTCACTTTTGATCCATTTCCCCTTACAATCTATTAATCAAGCTTCTGAATTTCTGTTTGTGATATTTTTCTCCCAATAAATTAACATCATGAACTCAGGCCAGACAATGCAAATTATTTTGTTCCCACGCGAATTTTCACACAGAAAGGTACATTGCGCAGTTAAATTTTAAAAAATTCGCCTGGTTATGTCAAAGCAATTTGCTCAAACATGCAGCGAGACTTAATGAGTAGTTTAAGAAAAAACATATATATGTGTCTTAGACTCAGGAAATAAAGTATTAATATTTGTTAACAAATGCAACATATGAGAAAGATATTTGATATCGGGAAGGTTTTCAACAGGACTACCATAAGTGTTAATTCCCGTTTTGTACTCGTAATTGACATGACTTCTACGCCCAGAAATTTGTGCCGTTAAATATACTTTGGCATCCCACCATAAACAGCTGAATTCCTTGTGATTTAACGGAACATGACCGCGCTGTGTGAAAGTGTCAAAATTTCGGTCTCTGTGGCTAGTGACACGTTGTGAAGATGAATCCGTAAGAGTCCACGCAATCGTAACCTCGGAGTGAGTTATCAGTTTCAGTTATTGTCCACTGGATCGAAAACTGGGAAGTACTAAGATGTGGCCTGGTTGCTGGGGAGAAGGGAAATTTCTGCACCCACCGGGAACTGAATCCTGCTCATCCATTTAGCATTCAATTTGTTCCAGTTTTAACGACAACAAAAATCACAATTGCGCGGAAACTCAAGAATCCGCATAAATTTAATCTCAGAGTACTCGGAACATGGAACTTGTGAAGAACAAATGCATTCTCTAAGCCCAGCTCCGTAAGGCGACTCATAGTATATAGCCTGATCGAAAGTCTCTGGGGAACTGAAACTAATAGAAAAGGAGGGATGTATTTTTATGTACTCTGTGAGCTTCAGTTTGAGTTGTTGATTCCGAACGTGTGGTATTTGCTAAAAATAAATGCAGATCATGAACTGGAAGAACTTGTTGGTACAAAGAGTTTGTTCTTCACACGCCCATCTTGAAAACATGACAAATTGTTTACTGTTTGTTGCAAATATCGATGTTGACATACGGTATCATAAGCACAGGCTAGACGGGGTTTCTTTATATAGAAACAGGGTTTAAAATAGATTCGTGCAGAATCTTTGCTGGTAAAAGTGATATTATTACCATTCCTAACTTGGTGGTTCCCTGCTTTATTTATAGTATGCTTAGAATATTTTGGTGGGAACACAGGAGTGAAAGGGGAGACTGGAATCAGCTGGTTTAGAACAGGAATTAACTGTGGGGTTTTAAAAGCGGTGATCAAAATTACGTTCCATACAAACGAAATATCTTGCATACAGGACTAAGAGTATAATTGATAGAAGGATTCTGGGCAAAGAAGTACTTCTTTAGCAGCACAGATATAGGGAAATTCAGTAAAGTTTTCCCTGTACACAACATGAAGGCATATGGGGAAATGGAGATGTAGTTTTACCAGCTATTATCCTCGTTTTCAGAAGGAGATAGTTAGTAAGCTACACGCCGGCCCGCTTTACCAGCAAAAAATTTTCCCTCGTAACCCACTGAATATAAAGCGGAGCGATTTGGAGACCATAAACTGTTGGTGTTCATAGCAATTTATAAAATGTGTTACCAGTCTATTCACTTTAGTCTCAATGCCATAAATAGGAAACTGTAAAATTTCACGTTGTTGTGAAATCAAATATACCATATATGGAGAAGAAATTTTGATGCAAGAAGCAATACCAAGTTCAAAATTCAAAAAAATTTCGGGGATATTGAAATAAACAAGCATTTCTTTATTTAAAAGCCGTTTATGTAAAGCCCGGGATAAGAATAAGAACTATTAACCTTTTGACGTCTAACGTCAACTATAGTTGACGTACCGCACCGCTAACCTCTAAAGTTGCATTTTATATATTTATTCAACAAATATAAGTACTGAATATTGTAAACATGGTATATATTCTCCGTTTTTTTCTCTTCAAAATGCAGTTTGTTTCATAATT
>Ga0131853_10006276_pt1 | contig 21489 bp, 16 predicted proteins | sample TergutLab28metaG_FD_92764 | JGI IMG/M metagenome (GOLD analysis project Ga0131853, IMG submission 92764) | Labiotermes labralis P1 segment gut microbial communities from Petit-Saut dam, French Guiana - Lab288 P1 (version 2) (version 2) | ecosystem: Host-associated > Arthropoda: Insects >... | reverse complement strand
GCCGAAACATGTAGTTGTTTCCATCACAGTCATTAAATACACCTCAGTGATTAAGTTGTGTTTGACTACATACCTTCTCCTAGTTTCACACACACAACGGGGATGACACACTTCCTAGATGTACTAACAAAGTTCTGGTTATAAACGTAGCTAGATATATGGGCAAAGCTAAAGGGAGTTGAATATATAAAATATTTATTAGATGCGTGTGTTATTAGCGAAGGGGCTACCACCATTGCAAGCCCGGATTAATCGGAAGTTAGCTCCAAAAGAAGAAGGATGGAATGGACTCAATATATTATTATCATCATCACCATCATCATTTTTCAAAATAATTACATCTTCACTAAGTTTATTGAACGCGTGAGCCAACGTTTTCGTAAGGTCTGCTCTGCTGGCCGCATTCACGCAGTGTCCATCACGTTGGACACTAACAGCGTCCCGTCTTTTTCACAAAAAAAAACGAGGAGGCAGAACTAATTGTCGGAGCACAAGACGAAGGTTTGGCAAGGTTTCATAATCAGTGATGAGAAGAGTCCACTGACAACGGAAGCAGAGGTCTCCGAAACGGCAAACTTGTGCACCGGGATGATAACTGCCGTTTGCTTCGAATATTATTTTGTAACGCGTAGAATGGATCGACCTCTCCTTGAACAGGGTCATTTTTGTGGTTGTGTTTTTAAGGACCTTCGCGTTTCATAACCAGACGAAATAGGCTTACGTATTACGTGCTGCAAGAATTCAATACAAGCACGGCGAAAATAGGCGATGTTCTTTCGTGGGGGAGGGGGGGGGGTGGACAGTTGCCTCAAGGTAAGAGCCACTTTTTCTTCTTGTTATTGGTAACGTACTTGATTGAACTGGCCGCGGATTGGTCCCAAGACGACGGAGACCAGTTTTTCCTTCAAATGCGGAATAGACCCTCCATGAAACAATTCCTTCAAGTGGAACAAATGTTATGCAGTATTTACAAAATCGCTCACAGTAATGCCGTCTGTACGAACTTGATTGGGCGAAACACGCAGGGATAAATGTTGATACTTTTTATTATATTTTACATTGTATTGAATAAAATATCTGATTTATAGTAATAAATAGTTCACGGCGCACATGGTCAAAATACACTACAAAAGGAGAACTGTTACATATATATATACAACCAACAAACGCACTTCAGTACACATGATGTGTTTAAATCACAAAATTTCCACCAACATGTTTCGGCCGGCATTCCGGCCACCCTCAGGGTGACATTCTTATACAAGAATACAAAAATACAATCTTGTAAATAAAGCCAAATTGGTGTCGCATAGATACAGTTATTTCTCCTGATGATGGGCACATAGTTGCCCGAAACATGTAGAGAATAGAAATAAATATACTAAGGAAAATTGTGCACCAAGTTGGCTTTATGTACAAGATTATACAGAGTCGCACGGTCAACAAAACATAAAAAAAAAAATACAAAAATACAAATTTGGTTTCCCGCGTCACCGTCGCTCAATGATAATTAAAATTACGATTTGTGTTAAAAGTATTAAAGTAATGTAACTATGGACTAAAATGGATAATTATTACCTTCTTGCGAGTTAAAATTCTTTTGTATTTGCGGAGTGATTTCTATTTTTGTAATCCTGTATTAGAGTATTACTTATGAAGAAGGCCTAAATACTTGCCGAAACATGCTGGTGAGAATTTTTTTAATAAATAAATTATAGATATTGAAGTGCATTTGTTGGCCATTAATATATTTTTGGTCTGATCAGTGCATGAAAGATGGAACACATTAAAATAAAAATAAAATAATTTTTTTTGAGTACGGTTGAATGTGAGAATTAGCCATCAGCTTTAGAACACAGGACCAGTTTGTTATTTGCGTCATCAAATACATGCAGCCAACACGCTTCCCCTCTTTATTCTTCTTTTCTCCTTGTTTTGTGGGATTGGTTAGACTCTGTTGAGATCCGGAATGATCCGGTAGGAACCGCGTTTGCTGACTTCTGGAATCATTAGAACCAGAAGTAATCTTCTAGTGTGGTCACGTCGCAGTTGAGGTAGCAAACAGCCTGACGTTGTTTGGTGCTACACAAAACGAAAACTCCTACCGTGCCCGAGTATTTCTATAACAGTTTTCTCCTCATCTACAGGAAAATGTTGGGAAATATCGTATGCAGGCTATGACACTCACTGCGAGCAGCCAAGCATGTCAATAGCTTCTAGTGCCGAAAATGTAATCCAGTGGCACACGCTTGGAAGTTTGTTTCAGTCACTTTTTTAGGCGCGACATTTTTTTCTGTTCCCAAAAACGTCCACACCGGCTTTGCAGCCCACTCACCCTCCTATTCAACATGTGCCGGGGGGGGGGGTTCTTTCCTTGGAGAACAGCGGCCGCGGGGTAAATTTACCCACTTCCATCCACAGTCAAAATTAAAAATGAGTGGAACTGTAATTCTTTTCCCCCTATACACCTTCATGACCTCGACAGGGACAAATACATATTTTAACCTAATGTAGCTTTTGCATTGTAAATTTAAAAGCCACGTAATTACACTGTGGTGGCCCCGTGCCAATTCTTTCTTAGGCACGTTCGCAAAACTGCCAAAAACGGCTATGAACTTCGTCATGTCTTATATTTATTGGACCGTGCATCATTGTGATGGTTGAAGAATAAAAGACCAACATGATGTCACTTGGTATTTTATTTCACTTCTTATGTATTCAGCATGTTCGGACATTAATATATCCATCATCAGGAGCTTGCGACTGTGCTGTTGAATTACCACATCGGTCGTTTTGTTCTCGGTTCGTTGTGTGTTGGAGATTTGGTGCGAGTGGGTTTGAGTAGTGTCCGTGTTGCAGGCTGAAGCCTGCCTGTCCGTCTATCCGTCCATCCGTATGGAACAACACGATCCCACTGGACAGATTTTCACGAAATTTGATATTTTTCGAAAACCCGTCGAGAACATTCCAAGTCCACTAAAATCTGACAACAATAACGGGTACTTTACATGAAGACCTGCATACATGTATGATAATATCTTACTGAATCCTTCTTAAAATTAGAAATATTTCACCAAAAAAAAAAAGTTGTATAGAAAATCAAAACACACATTTTGCGTTCAAAAAAAAATTTCTTTTTTCGAAAATCGTGCCGTTTATGACAGAGTGTGGGGAAAATTATTGTAGAGCCGGGCAGGTTATGGATGACAATATGAAGTATGCGCATTGCATACTGCATCCTTAAGTCTAAAAGTACACTCACAATATGAAATACTTATTGCTCTTCCATGGCAACAATGGTTACGCGAACGCGCATCAGTATTACGCTATACGTTCAGCGCCTGGCATGGTTATTTTCATTTCGCCATATTGCAGTTCATGTTATACATCACTAGCAACTGGAATCTGAGAGGTCCTGTGGCAGCCTTCTTTTTTTTTTTTTGCATACTTTATATTTCCATAAAAATATCTGAGCAACTGTTAGTTTTTAAAGAAAGACTCTGCTTCATACAGTTGAATACTCAGTTATTAATTGTACCCTTGTAATGCAATAAATTGTGGATTTCAGAATGATGTCAAAATTGCAAATATTATTGTGTGACGATATTATTTGAAATATGCAACCTGTGCAGCATTAAATATGACGTATGTGTTACCGTGAATCGAAATGCACGACGGATTTAGTGACTGTGCTTATGTTAAAGTTCGTGTCTGTAATTAGCCATGACAGTAGGAAGACTTTTGCCTTTTACACGGAAGGTACGGTTTTCAGTACCAAGAGGCAGGCATTGCTTCAAATTTTGCTTTTACCCGACAAACATTTTTAAAAACTCTCAATTTAGAATATCATGGCAGTAAATGTAAAAAAAAAAAAAAAAAATCTTCCGTGAAATGTGACGCCATGTTGTCTAGAATAAATTTAAGAAGTTTTACAAGTATCAGTAAAATACAGTCAAATACCGCCTTTAATATTTATATTGCAAACATGTGTTTCTAAATAGCTTGTCTTAACAACTACACGTTTCGACCTGTATATCGGCCATCATCAGGTTGTACACTTTCTTATTATAAAGCAAACTACACATTATACAATGTTTTTAGTTGAATAAGGAGAGACCAAGTTGATGTCACTTGCTTTATTATTTCATTACTTAATGCTCAACATGTATCGGATGTTAATACATCCATCCTCAGGCTTCAGCCTGCATACGTATACCACACCACCGCAACCAAACCACAACGTAACACCAACACACTTCAAATCAGAACAATACAACCCATGAAATAAATCAACAAATAAGTCGCAAGCTCCTGAGGATGGATGTATTAACATCCGATACATGTTGAGCATTAAATAATTAAATAAAAAAGCAAGTTACATCAAGTTGGTCTCTCCTTATTCAACTATCAAGATGATGCAAGGTCCAATAAACATAAGATACAAAGTTTTGTTATTGTCAACGAGATCTCGTGCACATCCACAAAATTTGCATTTAAAATAATTACAGTAGAGGTAGAATTAAAATACAAAACTTTGGGTGTTGTGATCTCGGGGTGGGGGTGGGGGGGGGTACGGTGTCAAGCTGGGTATATTCCTGTTTGGCAATGCTGGTTTTTTGTTTGGTTTTACGTGGTGGCACATTAAATTGGTTGCCTGGTAGTACCGTAATGATTAGTTGTTGGCAGATGTTACGTGGAGGTCGATCCAACAGTTGTGTTTGTGCTTATTAGCCGCAGGTGGTTGAAATACATATATTTCGTTGTTCAGTTGGAAGTCCAGGTTTGAAATGCTGTTATTGCATAGTAGAATATCTATTTCGAATATGAGGTAATACTGAGTGAAGATTCAATTTTGTTGTTCAGTTCTGTTTTTTTTTTTATCTGTGAATAAAGTAGTGTTATAATGGAATTGAGATTATGAGGCTAATGTCTTTCTTGTTTTCGGTTATTAATTAGTAAATAGTACTTACGTGTTAGAGAGATGCTGAATGGTATTTTTATATTTGTTGATAAGGACGATGATTGTAAATCACTTGAAAGTTACAGCAGTTTTGACAGGATCCATCCCGTTGGGTTATTCAGTATTCATAAATTATTCTATTTAGTCACAACACGACATCAATACCGGAGTGCTGATAAGTCCTTAGTCCGACCAGGAAAGAAACAAACTCGGAAGCATGTCAGGGCCGCGCGCTATTTCAACAGCATCGAGACGCGAGCTGAAATAATTTTTTTTTTCCTGTAAGGCAAAGCGCCGAAGGAAATTCACGCCATTCTGACAGAAACATTAGCTTCTTTCCTTCCTGGTCGGGCTAAGGACTTACCAGCACCCCTGTATATAGTCAATAATACATAGTTTTGGCTACACGTTTCGTTTTCATCAAACTGTCTTCAGGCCAATATTCATTACAATAAAGTTACATTCAATGTACGCATGCATTGAATGTACCTTCATCTAATGAATATTGGCCTGAGGGCGGTTTGTTGAAGCCGAAACATGTAACCAAACCTATGTATTATTGAATACATACAGGGGTGCTGATAAGTCCTTAACCCGACCAGGAAGAAAACAAGCTAATGTTTCAATCAGAATGGTTTGAATTTCCTTCGCTGCCTTGCCTTGCAGGAAAAAAAAAACTTGATGACAGCTCGCATCTCGATTTTGTTGGAAATGCGCGCGGCTCTGACGTGCTTCCGAGCTTGTATCCTTCCTGGTCGGACTAAGGACTTATCAGCACCACGGTATTGATGTTGTGTTGTGACTGAATAGAATACTTTATGAGAATTTACCAAAATTTCCGAAGATTCTGCTGCCTCCTCCTTCAGTGTTAGAAGAGAGAAAGAAAACGTTTCTTCGAAGCTTCGGTGAATTCTTACCAGGTTGTATTGCGCAAACTGCCGGATACAAATTTTAAGTTACAGTCTTTCTGTCTTATTTTTGAGGTGATTAAGAGGTTGGAGTGTGGGAGGCACTTGGCACTCTGCAAGATAAAGTAAGTTTATATATTTTGGTTTGAATAAGCTTAAAGTGACGGAGATCCGTGGTGAATATACTAATGGGAGAATAATATAGATGTTAGAAAGATATAAACTGAACTGAATTCCTGGCGCGTGGCTACATTGCGAACTTTCATAGTGTCTGTCGGCTGGCGTAATTACAAGGCTTTCCTTTGGCAGCTATACTGAGCCGTCTCGTACAATAAGAATGAATGTTTTTTGCTAATTAATAAACAAACAACGTCATGTAGTCAAAGTACTGCTTGAAGAGCTAATAAATATTTATCCGATCAAGAAATACCCGGTATTTTATAGTACCGGTAATTTTTTTTACCGCTTTCAGAAGAGCCCGCCACTGCTTACTATTCTGACCCAAGTTCATGTTTCGCCTCGCCACTGATGTCTGTAATTTATTGACCCGTCCGAGAAAGAACTCGGTTGGCAATATCATCCAAACGAGGCGGGCAACATTTCAAACCTGAATATACATAAATGAGAAATAAAGCGATAAGATAAATTCACCTGTTGTGCAGTGTATGAAGATGGGAAGTTTCCAACAAATCTTTGTAATTGACGTGGTCATGAGTAAAGGAACGATATGGACACAAGACTTCGGTCTTCGGTTGAATGCGCTCCAGCCCTCTGACGTCAGTAGACATTGTCGAACTCCCATAGAGCTGAGACATACTCCAGCTTGGTTATAATTAGAGTTAAGTAAAATATTAATGAATAATCAAGAGTACAAAAGGAATACGTTATATTTCGTAGTAAGCACAGCATTCTTAAGTATTGGGAGAAAAGTCTACATGTGCATGAAATGTCATTTTTTAATTAAGTTGTGCCCCAAGTCCTCTGCTGGTGTCCTACGGGATGTAAAAGTGTCCAATAATGTGTAAATATACAGGGAGAGTCTCTCGCTAGAGGCCCCAAACTATTGTCTATAAAAAATTATGTTATTGAGATAATGACTTGAAAATTTATATACACATACCGGGAACGATGAAAACAGGACCTGCTCATAACCGATGCTGAAACTGGTCTCCTTTCACATCCAAGCACACTTGAATGTGTTTCTCCAAATTCTGGAATACTTTTTCCAAAGTGTCGACGTTGACGGCTTGAATCTCTTGACGTATAGCGTCTTTGAGTTTTTCGATTGTGCGGGGTGTATTTTTGTACGCTTTGCCCTTCAATAGGCCCCAGAGAAAGAAGTCGGCAGGCGTTAGGTCGGCTTCACCTTGTCTCTAAGTTTTTAACCAATTTCTGGATGGAACACTTCGATGTTGCACGTCTTTCACCAAATTCCATTCAAAGTGCCGTCTGGCATGCTTCAAATGAACCTGTCTGCCAGTATTTACGAAAGAGAAACCCGCGCTTTTCGACTGTACACATAGACAATAGTTTGGGGCCTCTAGCGAGAGACTCACCCTGTAGTAAAGAAGATTTGTGAATTTGACATTCAGAGGACAGTGCATCGTGATATATTCTTATAATGAAAGCCAACGAGATGTACTATTTCTCAAATTTATTTGATGAAGTATTCTGTCCGAAACAGGCAGAATACTTCATCAAATAAATCTCAGAAATAGTACATCTCGTTGGCTTTCATTATAAGAATATATCACGATGAACTCTCCTCTGAATGTCAGATTCACAAATGTTCTGTATTATATTTAGACATTAGTGGACACTTCTATATCCCGTAGGACACTAGCATAGGACTTGTGGTACAACTTAATTAAAAAATGACATTTCATGCACATGTAGACTTTTCTCCCAATACTTAAGAATGCTTTCATTATAAGAATAGAATATTTGTGATCCCAGTGCAAGTAATAACCCTGCTTTTACTTCTGTCCCACAGTATACCAGTTTTTTATAGTTCAGTATCAGATTGCAGTACAAGGTAAACTTCATCGGAATTAATGCCACGAAATATTTTGGTGCCGTTAAAGAATAATAGGTATTTAGAGCACTTAATTGCATTGCAAAGTTCGTTAATGAATAACCGGAAGTCCGGAAGTCCTAAAACACGTCCTTCTGGGACTCCCGAAAGAAATTTGAAAGGTAACTGTAAATGTGTTCAAATGCCTACAGAATATTGTCGATTGGCAAGGTAATTACGAAACCAATTTAAGTGACAGTCAGACAGCCCATGCGCACAAAGTCTGTGCAGTAAAATAGGATAAGATACATTAATAATAATAATACAATTTGCTCCATGGAGAAGAGTCATTCTTGAGAAGCTAACCGGTTTTCACCTAGACAAGAATTTCCCCTCGGTTATGGAACCCGTAGGTTCATTACCGCATTCACAAGTGCCCGCCACCTGTTCCTACCCTGAGCCAGCTCGATCCAGTCTACACCCCGACATCCCACTTCCCGAAGATCCATTATAATATTACCCTTCCATCTAAGCCTGGGTCTCCCAAGTGGTCTCTTACCCTCAGATTCCCCCCCCCCAGAACCCTGTGAATAACACTCCTCTCTCCCATACGCGCTACATGCCCTGCCCATTTCATTATTCTCGATTTTTATCATCCGAACAATGTTGGGTGAGGAGTACAGACCATTAAGCTCCTCAATAATAATAACTATAATAATAATCTCCGGAGACAGAAATGCGATTAAAAAAGAAGCCAAGAAGATTCTAAAATATAAAGACCTTGCAATATAAATACAGCGCATGTGGAATGTAAAAACAAAAGTGATACCAATAACAATAGGGGCGACTGGGACTATTTCAAAGTCATTCAGAAAATACGTGAGCAACATACCAGGAAAATATGAAGTCAAGGAACTACAAAAACAGCCATATTGGGCACTGCACACGTACTTCGGAAAGTACTAATGTAAAAGTACATTAAATTCAACACTGAAACTAACGATATAAGCACCATGAATAGTAACAACAGATAGCTCCAACACTGCATTCTCTAGGGACATAGTTTGTCTCAGGAATATGAGTATAAATAACCTGTATAAAGAAGATAATGACGATAATGATGATGATTATGATAATAATAATAATAATAACTACCAAAGGAATCAGTGTTTTTTGAAACACGTGTTATAATATTTCTTATTCAAAATTTATTATCTCAAAAGATATGAAAACCACGACGGAATATTTTGCGTAATTCAGGATTTCGCCGCCAAGAAGCTGAGAGCTGTGCTACTCTCTGCGTAACAACCCAGAAGAGCGCAGTTCTCAAGAAGGAATATTAGGCATTCTGACGGAACCGCGAGGTATGGATTGGCCATGGGTTTTGTTAACAGGCGAACCAGGGCCGACAACAGCAGTATTCACAGAAGTGTTACAATAAACACGTGACCCTTCGGACCACGAAGAATATTGGAAAAACTAAGTGCAATAACCTGAATCTTTTTTAAGACTGGGTTATTAAAAATGTTGAGAAAAAATTTCTACACCCTCCTTTTGTTATTTTAGTTACCAAAGGTGGATGATATAGGTCAAGTTTAACCGTAAACAATTCTGCAAAATAAATAAAAATCTTTAAGGATGGAAAAAATTGAAGTTGAAGCAAAACACTGATCGGGAAAACGTCAGTATAATGAAGGAAGCCAAGGAGAAAATGGTAACGTAACTCCCCTAATTTTCTATAGCAAAACCAACCAGATGCATCAATGTCTCAAATTTATTTTAGTTTGGAATGACACTCTACATGTTTCGGAAGGTCTTTCCTTCCATCATCAGAATTTCAAGACTGTATATACAGCAACAGGCTCATGTCAAACAGGCACTGCTGTCTGCTTGCTAGATGGAACTCACGTTCCATCTCGTTCCCGCTAGTAAGCAGACAGCACTATCTGTTTGACATGTGCCTGTTGCAGTATGTACAGTCTTGAACTTCTGATGATGGACGGAAAGACCGTTCGAAACATGTAGAGTGTCATTCCAAAATAAAATAAATTTGATACATTGGTGCATCTGATTGGTTTTACTATAGAAATATATTACGATGCACGGCCCTATGAACGTAAAATTTCCCCTAATTTTGGAGTAAATTTTGTACAGTTCTGCTTAAATAACTGAGCTATATTTGAAACAAAAAGTCTAATATCATTACTCAAGTTCAGTATCTCTTGTCATTAAAATGCGAACAGAGTGTCAATCAACGTGTCATTCCACTCCGCTGGCCTGCAAGTGTTTGCTTTACTTCATCAGCCCGCATGTGTGGCTGTCAACAGTCAGTCAATTAGCGATTATGTCATTAACCATTACCACTCTACTTGTTTGTGCGACGGTGTCCAGGTAAGGCGATGTAATGAACTTAACCTTGGAAACTCCTTGATACCCTCTCTGGACTCGGTTTTCTGGATCTATCCAGATTGGTGGAGTTTAATCTACTACAACTTGGCTCTCACCTTGCTGCACAACACGTCAGAAATAGAAAACTACCGAACACAAAATGCAGCGTTGTTTATCAGTTATTCAATCAATACATTAATCAATCGATAATATATTGACACGCAATTTTTATCGCACGTGCTTTTACGAAATGTGCCCAAGATTTCGGAGGATTAACTTTCAAACTTCCCATTAGCCTGCATAGAATCGCGCTTCCGAATTTTAGCAACTTTTGGGCTCCGTGGGTATATCGATTTACGACTAGAAATGTTCCATAGAAACTGCACCAAGTACCAAGATATTGCTGGGTTAGGGTGAACAAATAAAACCTAAAGTTCCTTACACAAAATGACCGGAAATAAAATGAAAACCGTATTCGAAATCAATCATAATATTGATTAAATATGTTTGCAGTCTGGAGATTTTAGTGGTGGGACGCTTGCGTAGAAGGGACAACGATTTTGAAGGAAATAATACAAGCTTATCGAAGTTCGCAGCATGCCGAGTGTGTCAGCGAGGGTCATATCTGTCGTTAAAACTTACCTGGAATGCATATTATGAACGATTTGGAAAACTGGCCCATTTAGGATACCGTGCAGTTTCGCGACCGCGCAAATATTGTGTCATATGATAAATCCTACGTATACCGGGGTGCTGATAAGTCCTTAGCCCGACCAGGAAGGAAGAAAGCTCGGAAGCATGTCAGGGACGCGCGTGATTTCAACATCGAGACGCGAGCTGTCATCAAGTACCCCCCCCCCTCCCCCCGCAAGGCAAGGCATCGAAGGAAATTCACATCATTCTGACAGAAACATTAGCTTGTTTCCTTCGGGTGTAAAATACTAGTATTATTCTCTCCTGGCACAGAATTAAAACTTAACTCCCTCTTGGAGTAAACAAAAATCTGCAGAAACCGTAACAGGAAAAGGGATCTGTACTTCTCCAGGGGGAACATGCAAGCAAGGTTCCATCGCTAATAGACATTTTCACGGCGATCATGATGGACTCGATAAAGCAAACAATTCTAAGTGCGTCACAGAGAACACAAAAATGTCGTGTTGCTAGTGTGCTGATGACGTGAGAAGTTTTCCAGGGGTTGTAGCTGGAGGTTGTGACGTAAAGTACTAATTATTCTGCTTGAAGGTCATTGCTAGCTGGAACTGGAAAATACTGGCCAGTCATGCGCGGTTAGATGCTAGCAGGACTCGTGGGGGGGGGGGAGGAAACCCCCCAGAGGTAATGAGATTCGTAATTTTTAAGCTCGATGCAACAATTTTTAATCAATATGTTTTCTGTTGTTTGTCTTAGGTTTCGCTTTAATTATTGTTATTTATTAGACTGAGACGATCCAGGTGGCAGCGCTGTCTAGGCGCATGTCTGCAGGCACTTGACCCCTGGAATCGCGGGTTCGTTTCCTTTTAAGGGCACAGATATTCTTGTTTTGTGTTTGTTGTTTGTTGTGCAGGTAGCGGCTTCTTCGACTGGCTAATCTCTCGTGCAGAGGAGAGTCCTACAAGTTCTGTGTTTGTCTAACTGTATGTGGTCTAGAAACCACAACATTGAGACGGTCTTGGCCCCACGTGGGCTGTTGTGCCACAGGAAAAACAAGAATAATTAGAAGTTTAAAGCTGTTAAAGATAGCGCCTTATGTACTCGTATTTTGCACAGGTGGATTTTTTTAAATAGAATACAGGGTGTGTAAAAGAATACTCCAGTTGCGAGTTTTAGAGAGCACGTACTGTCCCCATATCCAAGCGTAGATATTTCGTGGAATTCTTCCAGGTCCTATCGACTCTTGGGACCGCGGTGGCACAGTGGTTAAGGTGCTGTGCTACAAATCGGAATGTTGCTGGTTCGATTCCAGCTGGTGTCATTGGAAATTTCATTGACATAAAATCCTTCCGATCGCACTATGGCCCTGGGATCGACTCAGCCTCTAACAGAAATGAGTACCAGAAGCATTTCCTGGGGGTAAAGGCGGCCGGTGCGTAAGGCTGACAATCTTGCCACTATCCTGTGCCGTTGTCATGAAATCTGGGAACCTTAACTTCCTGGAACTCTCAGGGCAACTCCAGGCCTGTAACGGGACTGCTTTACCCTTACCTTTACCTATCGACTCTTGTAGATGAAAGAACGTATTTCCATCCGAACCTCTGGTTTCGATTAACTATTGAAGCATTGTCATATTCCAGAAGGACATAATCCTTGATTACACGTTTGCGAATGACTCAATACAATTTCGTAGATGTTAATTGTGTTCGGATAGACCTTCAAGTTTAATTTCTTGAACCCAATTTTATCTACAGTATTTAAGAAACTCAAATCTTACTTCCCAGCAGACATAATGTGTCGCTGTTTATTCTGAGCATCTTAAGGAACCCATGTATAGAGTGCACACTTCCTGAGTAACGTAATGTAGAGAATGGAATATTTTCGATATACTCACTCCTTACTTACTTACTCCACGGAGAAGAGTCCTTGAGAAGCTAACCGGTTTTCAGCCAGTCAAGAAATTCCTCGGATTTTATGGAACCCGAAGTTCATTACCGCATTTACAAGTGCCCGTCCCCTGTCCCTGTCCTGAGCCAGCTTGATCCAGTCTATACTCCCACATCCCACTTCCTGAAGATCCATCTGAATATTATCTTCCCATCTAAGCCAGGGTCTCCCAAAAGATCTCTTTCCCTCTGGTTTCTCCACCAAAACTGTATACTCCTCTCTTCCCCACCATACGCGCTACGTGCCCCGCCCATCTCATTCTTCTCGATTTTTATGACCAGAACGATGTTGGGTGAGCAGTACAGATCGTCAAGCTCCCATTATGTGGTTTTTCGGTGTATTGTATTTATGTAATTAAAATGATATATATTGTGTAATCATACAGTATGATATGTGCAACAATATAATGCATAATTACGCAGTAAATATGCGAAAATAAAGCACAGGATCATGACATTTTATCTGTGCAGTGACATGTTTATTGGCTTCGCAATCGAGTGGAGCAATCCTATTTTGTAGCCTGTAGGCCTTTCTTCAAAACTCGATTCACAGACCGGCTATCCCAAGGAATTACGGAGTTTTTCAGCGTCTCTAGCGAAATGCCAGGCTAATAGGCCTGTGTGTAATTACACCACGCTGGTTTACAATAACGTCACTTCACTTTATTGCTCAGTAATCTTATAAAATCCGATGGCGATATAATTAGAAGTAATAGGATGGTCGTTAAATACCCACAAATAAAGGTAAAGTGACCCCCTTAGAGGCCCGGTGTGGCCCAGAGGGTGGGTAGAGGTATAGCTCTACTCTTACATGACCGCAGCACTAGAAGGGGGTGAGTGGTCAGCAGCACGCCCCGGTCGCACTTTACCCCCGGGAAAGACCCGCTACCCTTTTTACAGGAGGCTGGGTGGGCCACAGGGCCGGTCTGGACGAGCGGAAAATTTCGTCCCCACCGGGATTCGATCTCGAACCGTCCAGCCCGGTAGCTCAGTCGTTATACCGACTGAGCTACCGGGCCCACAAATACACAATACAAATATATAGAGGAAATTGTTAACAAGAACAGTTTTATGTTCATATCTCTTAATATTTTAAGAATATTTGCAAGAGTCTTTCAAATCTTGGCAGCGTGCGTCTTATCACGGTTGTTGGGTGAAAGTTAATGCTCCGGTGTTCGAATCCCAGTGGAGGCAAAGTATTCTAGCTTTTAAAGAATCGTACTGAGTGGCTCAGGGCTCGTTCAGCCTCCTATCCAAATGGTACTGGGGTTCTTTTCAGGAAGTAGAGCATCCAGGGCGAGACTTGACCACTCACCTCAATCTAAAGCTGGGGTTAGGAATCAGTGGAGCCATACCTCCGCTACCCATATAAGCATTCATGCCGTGGACAGGGAAAACTTCCTCTCTTATGCTAAGAAGAATTTTAAATCTGGTTAACCTAGTCTTATCACTGTTATTGGGTGAAAGTTAACTGTGCAAGGCGTTAAGAGGGAAGGTTTGTGCGGTAATTCAGGGTGAAGCCGATGATTACGTATCTTTGTCATCTTAAGTAGCAAAGCGCGTTCGCGGAGGAAATACGAGCAGATTAAATTGAAAGAATGCCTATCATTGTACATGCACATAATCGACAACTCTGATCGAAGATGTTCTTTGTATTAGGTTCAGTGAAATAATCAGCTATAAACAATTCTACTTACTCGAATCACTCAATATATTCAAATACATAATTATTTTTGTGAAGATATTTTCCGACCGTGCCATAGTTCAGGCAGTTATTCTCCGGTCTCTCAACACAGGGACCTGGGTCTTCTCCCATATGGGACTTCTGATGAACACATAACCACTGGGGGAGGTTTTTCTTCTAGTTCGTTGGCTTTACCCTGTCGTATTCCATACTCATTAATTTATCCATCCTCAACGCTATATAAACGTACAAATTATCTGCGCCTTGAATTAACACTCCTAAAATAAACGTTAGTCTCTACGCAACACATTAATCTACCTGCTAGCCAGTTAACCATTTAAAGTAGGTTGTCTACTATATACCTGCAACCTTAGCATAAGAAGCTTCGAATTCTAGTTAAACATTTTCTTTTTTACCGGCCTTTGACTCTCAGACAAAACAAGGGTTATTTCCCTATATCAGCACCAACCGGCTGGTTTTGGTAATGGAGAGGCTCTGTGTTTTCTGAGAGACATCTAAATTAATTTCAGACCTCAAAACGTTAAATAAACTTTTTATTTTGTATTTTTTTACAGGCATTATGATTGAGTTTTGCCCCATTACCCCTATTGAAATATTATTTTAGAATCTTCATAGTTAAACCGTGCGTCAATGACACCAAATGCTTTATTGTCCAACTAATGCATTCAAATATATAGAACCGTTAAATTGTTAAAAACCAATTAAACTTATAAAAGCCGCTCCAACATGTTTCGGTTCACGCAGTAACCATCATCAGGAAGCTACAACCAGTGCTTAGCTAAAATTACAGTTTTATTCAACTGTGCGTGTCGGTGCAGACGTTGTCAGTGTTATGGCTGCATATTCTGACCTGGTGTGTGTGTGTATGGTTCACTGTGCTGCCATACACACACACTGTTGAAAAAAAACTTGTAATTTTAGGTAAGAACTGGCTTTAGCTCCCTGATGATGGTTCCTGCGTGAACCGAAACATGTTGGAGTGGCTTTTATAAGTTTAATTGGTTTTTTTTTAACAATTTAACGGTTTTATATATTCGAGTGCATTAGTTGGACAATAAAGCATTTGCTGATTTTAGAACCTAGACTTCTTCAATTAATCACTGACTATTTATTATCGCTTTACTCAGAAGCAAATTGGGGCAGCTGTACAAGGACCAACTGTCGCGTTTCGCTTGTATACTTTCGTAAAAATCTGAAATCCTTCGTACATTTTAACGAATGGCCATCACAGTTTTTGTGACAGCTGGCAAGCAAGCGTCACGACAGGCATTACATAGAGCGTACTTGAAAGGCGATGTATTCGGGCATTGTCCTGTTTCTTTATTGACCTTCACTATGATTGCATCCTGTTCTCTCCAGAAACAACTGGTGTCGTTCTGGTAGAGTATAACGTTTGCCGGAACCAGCAAAATAATTGGGTTCCAGCTTCAGCGAGTCATTGTTGATCTGGAAGAGATACAGAAGTTTTGGTGAACACGTGGGAGAGCAACTACGTCACATTGAAGAATATGTCAGCGTGCATTTAGTTTCAATGATAACAGAGCGAGAATAGTGGCACTACCAGAGAGTGTTGTGTCTTTATCGATATTCAGGCACAGGTCAAAAGCTCTACCCTTCAAAAATGGTGGTAAATTTGTACATACGGGAATTTACTGCATGTCTTCATTGTAGAATTTTACTGAGGAAACCAACGTCAACAGGGTTCTGCCAACAGGAATTTCTACTGTATCTTCATCACCAACCATTATGGAGGAAACCAACATCAACCTGGTCACCCCCATGGAAAGTTCTCCCATGTCGTCTTCACCAGTTTTTGTTGAGAGAAACGCCAACTTGGTCTTGCCCATGAGAAGTTCCGCCGTGTCTCCCAACATCAACCATGTCGTGCTCATGGAAGTTCAAACATGTTTTCTTAACCGAGCTTATGGATGGAAACAACATCAACGGGGCTCTGCCCATAGGCATTTCGACCGTCTTCATCAACAATTTTTGTGGAAGAAAGCAACATCAAACTGGTCGCCCCCTTGGGAATTTATCACATGTCGTCTTCAACAGTCTTTACAGAGAAAAACATCAACTTTTTATGGCCCATGAGAAGTTCCCTTGTGTATTCCTTAGGGAAATGTATGGAGAAAACCAACTTAAAGGACCACAGGATTTCCACTGTGATTTCATCGTCGATGAGTGCGGAAGAAACCAATATCAAAGATTTCGTATCTAAGCGATATTCCACCGTGCGTCCATGAACAATAATTACGGCAAAATACATCGTCAGTGAAGTCCCCATCAACGTGGATGGAAGAAGGTAAAATCAGTGTATCATATCCATGGGAATTACCACTGTGCCGGTAGATTTTCACCTAAATTTATAAAACAAAACAAAATGAGTGAAATCTCATTTTTGGGAATTCCATTGATTCTTCGTGGACATTTAAATACAAAATGTATGTAAATGTGGAAAGACCATGATAAATTTTACAGTATCATCATCGTTGATCTTTGTGAAACAAAATTAACGCCATTGTGATGGTAATGACGAGAAGATCTGGTCTTTACGCAAGAGAATATTAAAACGCTGGAATATCTGTGTGATCTACATTGCAGCTAGAGAGGGATTTTTGTGAGCGGAGGGGTGAAATTTTTTTGAGATAAATTTGGTTAAGCGAGAATTTCCAGATAAGCGTGGTGAAACGGTGGGAACTGAGAACAGGCATTCTTCAGAATATCTATGTGGCTTTAGACTGTGACAGAGGTGAGAATATCGTTCGGTTTATTCAGTCAGTTTCGATGCTGTGATTATAAGGAACCAATTTGGTATTTATGACTGCCTAAATTGCTTTGAAAGATATAGTGTCTATGTCAATAAATACCCAACAAGATGCAACTATACACCGTTTATTTTGTCTGTAAACTGCTCTGGATGTTTCGGATGGTTTCTTCACCCATCATCAGGAGCACAAATAACTGTGCTCCGGATGATGGGTGGAGAAACCACCCGAAACATTCAGAGCAGTTTACAGACAAAATAAACTGTGTATAGTTGCATCTTGTTGGACATTTATTGACATAGAATTGCGATGCACGGTCTCATGACCATAAAATGAACATAAAATATATTGTCTAGTCAAGATATAGGATATTAAATTCCCTCACTTTGTGCAGAAATCACGTCGCCATGTTACTGGTTTACTTTTCTCGTGACCTTGGAAATGCACTATCTGTGGAATATCTAGGGTTGTGACAGGAGAACAAAATCACGTTAAGACAGAAGCTCATATTCCCTCTGAAGGCGCATATTCAGGATTTATAGTAGGGCTATATCCGTACAATAATTTTAGTCTTGGCGCCACAGAGGTAAGAAACAGGAGGGGGGGGGGTTATCGGTGAAGGCGTGGAAGAGTGTAGACTACAGTTATATGTTGCGAAGTTTCTGAATCCAGTATTATGTACAGTACAAAATAAGTTTTGTCTCCGTTTTTTATCGGTTGCGCAACCGTTGTTCCAATAAACCTCTGTGATCTAGTCTTGTACCAGCATTGTTTAAAAATATATATTTAATTTGTGTTTAATTGTAGGTCGGACACAAGTAAATAGTACAGGCCAGCCTACTTAATATTTAATTGGTAGAACATTACTCAATAATCCTGTGTGACATATTTTCGGATATGTGGTAATTTGTTACCTTCTACTCTGATTCACTTTTCTTATCTATAATTATCGAATTGATCACATCCAAATGAATTTATGTTAATAGATTTGATATTACTGTGACCGTGCATCATTGGTACAATAATATAAACAGCCAACTAGATGCAACAATAATAATTTTATTATTACTTTCAATAAGCTCAACATGTTTCGGGCGATAATTTCGCCCATCCTCAGGAGCACTATACTGTGTTTACGCTTGTGGTATAATGCACCGACGATACTGCGGCATCGTCGGTGCATTATACAGTTTAGTGCTCCTGAGGATGGGCCAAATTAACGCCCGAAACATGTTGAGCTGATTGAAATTATTAATTAACTGTTATTGTTGCACCTAGTTGGTTGTTTATATTATTGTATTATGTTAATAGGTTTACTTTTATTGTTCTTACACCACAGAAGTTGGAATTATTGAATATTGACACTAACAGAATCGATTACAGTGACCGCGCGGTCTAAGGCGTAAGTCTGTGGCCGTTCGCTTACTTGGATTGCGGATTCGAATCACCCCGGAGGCGTGATTGTTCTTCTGTTTTGAATGTTGTGTGTTGTCAGGTACAGGTATCTACGACTAGCTGATCACTGGTCCAGAGAAGTCCTACCGAGTGTGGTGTGCAGTTGTGTGTGATCTGGAAGCCTTTGAACGAGGAAGCCATGGCCCGCGTTGGACCGCAGTGCCCAAAAAAAAGTTTCACCGAAGTTTAATATCGTTCTCTAAAGTGTTTTGAATTTGGCCCCATAATTAAAAAACACTTATGATTTCGTGTTATTAAATTTAATTTAGGATTAGTTTGGGGGTTAGGTTAGGTTAGGTTAGGTTAAGTTAGGCTAGGTTAGGTTAGGTTACGTTACGTCACGTTACGTTAGGTTTCGTTACGTTACGTTACGTTAAGTTCTTATGGCAGTGGGACCGTTTCAGGTGTCCGACAAATGGTTTAGTCTCACTTTTACATGTTGTTTGCAACAGAAGCACAAACTATAAGCCTGATGCAGCTTTTGTCTGCACATTCCTTTTTGTATAATGTTATAAAATATTTGGTAGACTCCATTTGAAATGTGATGGCACACGGTGACGCACGGGAGGGGACGTGAAGGGGAAACTGGCGAATACAGTGGGTAGCCAGTACCCTTCACACTACCTCGGAATATGATGTATCCAGCATTACTACCGCTGATGCGCACACCTTGGCTGCTAGTAGTCGACTGAACTGAAGCCCCCGCTGATTTAAATGGACTCGTCCGTTTCGCCGAAAGACGAAATATGGTTTCTGCGCGTGTGACATCACATTTCAACTGGCCTCTTCCAATTTCGCACTAAATATTTATATACAGCAAGTAATGTTTATGACATTCACAAACCCTTACCAGAAAATCCTTTTGTCTAACGTGTGCGTGCTACATGTTTCGGCTTAAAACGACATTACCAGGCACTAATAACAAATTTATTAGAGAGTAAGACGATAAAATTACAAAAGTCACAGGAGTTAATGTATTGGTTGAGAGGGAATTTAGTCAAATCCCAATTTTCATATGTAAAGTACTGTGTACTACAGCTGTGCCTGCCTCTCCACTTAATCCTAAATACTGGTTCTCTAAATGCCGTTGGCTGCTATGGAACAAAGTAATACTTACACATTTGTATCTGCCATAGAAGGCGTGAAAGGAATTTTTACCAAATTCTTAGTAGCAAAGGCCAATTAACTAACAAATCTAACTAAAAAACAGTCTTCGAGTAAGACATAAAATAATACTTAAAATAAAATAAATTCACCGTAAAACACACCAAATTTTATTATGAAGATTGGGCTACATGTTTCGACCCTACAGGGTCATCATCAGGCCTTCATTATGAACCATTTCATTAAAAAGCTGCCTACGTTTATGGGATCCCAATCAATTACGAAATAGGTTCGTGTCTAAAGACACGAATCTATTTCGCAATTTTATAATTTTATAATTTGAGAACGAACCTATTTCATATTTGTAAACAATGATTGGGATCCCAAGAATGTACGCAGCTTTTTAATGGAATGGTTCGTAATGAAGGCGTGATGATGAACCTGTAGAGTCGAAACATGTAGAAGAAATCTTCATAATAAAAATTGGTGTGTTTGACGGTGAATTTATTTTATTAATTTAAGTATTCCTAATTAAAACACATCAGGATGACTTCCATCAAAATATAAAGTGTTAACCCTAGTGTACTAGGAAATGTACTTCAAAATACATAAATTCCAAATTTCTTGTGTTAAAATTATATGCAATGCTGCATGAGATAGCGTTGTAACAGCTATAGTTGTCTGAAATAGATTTCAGACAAATTTTACGTTACTATAAACTTCCGTATTTTTGTTACTGACCTAATTCACATGAACTTGTAATCATCTTTCTGTACAGTACGTGAGTACCACCCAGCCTACAATAATTCCTCAGCAAGAACTGGTTTTTGTCTAAACGCCCAAGGTTTATTCCGTTCTACAATACTTACGCAAGAGTTAGAAATGTGGTAGCTTTACATACGGGGTGCTGATAAGTCCTTAGCCCGACCAGGAAGGAAACAAGCTCGGAAGCATGTCAGGGACGCGCGCGATTTCAACAACATCGAGACGCGAACTGAAAACTTTTTTTTTCCTGCAAGGCAGGGCGCCGAAGGAAATTCACGCCATTCTGACAGAAACATTAGCTTGTTTCTTTCATGGTCGGGCTAAGGACTTATAAGCACCCCTGTATTTTATTAGCCTATTACCAGTGTATGATTTAATTTAACAATAATTATAATTAATTTGCCCTTTACCAACAAGGAGGTGTTTAAGAACGTAACTTGAAAATTGCTCAGTTGTTTCAACGTTTAACTGGTTCGAAATCAGTTATGAAACCACACTGCTCTGTGTCCCACATAATGAGCAATAACAGTATGATATTTTGTGTAATTTTATTTAAAAGAATTGAGATTTATGTGCTTAACATATAGCAAGCTCAAACACCAGATTCGTCTAGCTTAGCTGAGTTCAACCTCGAATATATCAGTAGTATATTAATAACTGTCCAAAGAGATGCAACACAAAGCAGTCTATTTATTATTCTGCAAGTTCACTCTACATATTTTCACCATTTCACCGTGCATTTTAGAATATATTCACTTTATTATAACCAACTTATGCACTTATATGTTTTCTTTAAATTATGTTGATATTTTAAAACACTAAAAT